>OEKD01000187.1_pt1 | contig 13728 bp, 11 predicted proteins | sample 1487541 | NCBI WGS metagenome assembly OEKD01 (sample SAMEA104379579, study PRJEB20068) | metagenome | biome: 1000743; feature: 77; material: 1998 | place: USA | collected 2012 | depth 25 m | reverse complement strand
GGTCGTGTCGGTCGCCGCCTGGACCAACGAGAACGACCAGACGAGCAGCCTCTACCCGCTGCTCTGGCTGGACAAGGCCGCCGTGGCCGCCGGCGAGTACTACCGACTGTTCACCTCGGCGCTCATCCACGCGCCGATCGATTCGCCGCTCGGGCCGTTTCACCTGATCTTCAACATGTACGCGCTGTACCTGGTCGGCCCGCTCGTCGAGCTGCTGTATGGCAGCGGGCTCTTCCTCGGCTTCTACGTCCTGCTCGCGGCCGCGGGCTCGGTCGCGAGCTTCGTGTTCGGCGCCAATGAGCCGTCCGTCGGCGCCTCGGGCGCGATCTTCGGGCTGTTCGGGGTGCTGCTCGCGGCGTCCCGTGCGCACAACCCCGTGCTCGACCGTCGACGCCGTTCGCTCGTGGCCCAGGTCGGGCCGATCATCCTGCTCAACCTGCTGTTCGGGCTCCTCAATGCCGGCGAGATCGACAACTCGGCCCACGTCGGTGGCCTGCTGGCCGGCCTCTGGCTCGGCTACCTGCTGGTCCCCGGTCGCGTGCCCACGATGTCGCGACTGTGGCGTCGACCGGAGACCGGTCCGGACGCCGACAACAGTGCCCTGAACGCGCTTCGGGTCCTGGGCGTCGCGGCACTCGTGCTCGTCCTGGCCGTCGGGTTGGTCGTCGGGACGCAGCAGCGACGCTCCTCGGGCAACGACGGCGTCCCGTCCGTCGTTGCCTCGCTCCCGATCGCGCACGGGAGTCCACGCGCCCCGACCTGACCCGTGGTCCGCACGCCGCGTCCACCTTGACCCGCGGCAGAGCTCGCAGCCGCGCCCAGGCCCGCTGTTCGTGACGCTCACGGTATCGCGGCACCGCCCGCCTGGCTGGTACCAACGGCCCCGGCGACGGCTTCCGAGCGGCCCGATCGTGGGATGGCGCGACGCGGCACGTGCGCCGATCGTGGCGCCATGCCCCGACGCCTGGTCTGGAGCCGGCCGCTCCGACGCGACCCCCTCGTCCTGCTTGCCCTGGCCGTCGCGATCGCCGCGGTGCTCATCGCGATCCCGGAGGGCTGGCCGCGCCCGGTGCCGGTCGCCGCGTCCGGGGTCGCGCTCGTCGGCGCGGTCCTGCTCGCCGGCGCGCTGACCCGCCAGGCGCTGCGCGTCCACCTCCGCCTCCTGCTGTGCGTCGGCTTCGTCGCGCTGATCGCGGTCTCGTCGCCCGGCGACTGGCCGGTGGCCGCGACGGTCCTCTACCTGCCCGTCCTCGCGTTCGCGGCCGCGATGGGCGTGCGGCCGCTGGCGGTCGTCGGGGTCGCAGCGGCCGTCGCGTTCGTCGCGCCGGTGCTCGGCGGCCGGATCGGCGACGAGGCCCTGTTCCAGCGCGGGCTCGCGCAGGCCTCGGTCGCGATCGTCCTCGTCATCGGAACCCGGGCGACCGTCGGGGCGCTCGAGCAGGCGGTCGGTCGGGCGCGCACGGCGATGACGCGCGATCGGCGGCGCGATCGCCAGCTGGCCGCCCTCGAACGGGTCGGTCATCAGCTGGCGATCGACGGACCGACGCCCGATGCGCTCCAGGCAATCGTGGACGCACTCGACACGCGGTTCGACTACGGCCTCAGCGCCGTTTACCTCGGCGACGAGCGCCGGATGACGCTCGCGGCCCAGCGCGGCTACAGCGATCCGCCGCGCATCCTCGAGCCGGATTCCGGCGTCACCGGCCGGGTCATGCGCAGCCGCCAGCCGGCGTACATCCGCGACGTCCCCCGAGACCCGGACTATGTTGCCGGCAACGAGGCCTCGACGAGCGAGATCTGCGTGCCCCTCCTTGCGCGGGGCGAGCTGCTCGGGCTGCTCAACGTCGAGGCTACGCGGTCCGGCCACCTCGATCGCGCCGATCTTGCGACCGTCACCCTGGTCGCCGATCGGCTCGCCTCCGCGATCGCGCTCGGGGCCCGACATGCCGAGGTGGTTCTTCGCGCGGAGCTGTTCGAGCGCCTCGTGGCCTTCGAGCGGCTGATCAGCGCGACCCTCGAACCCGACGAGGTGAGCCAGCGCGTCGCGACCGCGGCCGCGGACGTCATCGCCGCAGATTCGACGCTCCTGATCCTGCCGGACGAGGATGGCGCCTACCGGATCGCCGCCGTGATGGGCGTCGATCCGGCGACGATCGGCCGGGAGGTCCGGCCCGACAACGGCCTGTCCGGTCAGGCCATCACATCCCGCCAGGTCCTGGTGCGTGACAGGTTCGAACGGAGCGAGTACTCGTCGGCCGTGGCCCAGGCAGGCTTCGCCGACGTGGTCGCGGCATGCGTGGTGCCGCTGATCCAGGGCGACGAGGTGCTCGGCTCCCTCGGCTTCATCCGCGCCGGAACCGACCGCTCGTTCAGCGTCCTCGAGGTCGAGCTGCTGCCGATCCTCGGCGGCGTCGCCGCCCTTGCGCTGGCCAACGCCCGACTTCACAGCCAGGTCTCCGACGCGTCGATCCGGGACGCGCTGACGGGCCTGTACAACCGCCGCCATCTCGATGCATCGATCGAGCGCCTTGCCGCGGCTCGCCAGCACCTCGAATCTGGCGAGCGTCACCCGCTGGCCGCCGTCATGTTCGACCTTGACCGTTTCGGACAGGTGAACAACCTGTATGGACACCGCACCGGTGACGAGGTGCTGCGCGCGTTCGGCGCGATCGTCGCCCGCCGATTCCGGGCCAGCGACCTCGTCGGCCGGTACGGCGGCGAGGAGTTCCTGGCGATCCTGGACGGTGCGTCGCGGGCCGACGCGATGCGGATCGCGGACGAGGTCCGGGCTGAGTTCGGACGGTCGGCCATCGGGCTCCCGGACGGGACCGAGCTGCGCGTCACGGTGTCCGCCGGATGCGCGGCGTTCGGGCCTGGCATGGAGTCGTTCAGCGACCTGATCAGTGTCGCCGACGTCGGCCTGCAGGTCGCGAAACGGGCCGGCCGGGACCAGGTGGTGGCTGCCTGACGGGTGCCCGGGAGCCGGGCCGTGACGGTCCGGCGATGCGCTACGCTCGGGCCCGTGTTCGCGACTCTCGCCGGCGGCCTGCCCCGGCCGCCCGACGCCGCCGACGATCGGGCGGTTCTGGACGCGGTCCTCGCCGCCCAGGTCGAGGCCGGCCTGGAGCTCCTGACCGACGGCCGCGCTATCCCGGCCCACGACCCGTACGAGCTGATCGCAGATGGCGTTGCCGGACTCGTCCGCGGCGAGCTCGTGGCGGACCCCGGCGGCGGCCCGACGCCGGTTCGCGCGTTCACGGCCCCCTCCAGGCCGAGATGGCAGCATCCTCTGACCGTTGACGCGTGGCGCGCCGCGAGCGCCTCGCCCGGTGCCGACGGTCGCGCCGTGAAGCAGGTCCTGCCCGGTCCGGTGACGCTCGGCCGACTGGCCGACCCGGGATCGATCGGCCGGCGTGGGCTGACGTTCGCGCTCGCCGAGGCGCTGAACGCCGAGATGCGCGCCCTCGCCGCCGCGGGCTGCCCGGTCATCCAGGTCGACGAGCCGGCGGCCGTTCACATCGGCGACGACCGCACCGAGCGGCGCCTGTGGCAGGACGCGCAGCGGGTCCTGACCGACGGGCTCGAGGGCACGCATCTGTCCCTCGCGGTCCTGGGCGGGTCGGCCGATGCCGCCGGCGGCACCACGATCTTCGAGGCGCGCTACTCGAGCTTCGTGTTCGACCTGATCGACGGCCCCGACAACTGGTACCTCGTTCGGGCCGCGCCGACGGAGCGGGGTATCGTCGTCGGGGCGCTCGACGCCCGCCCGGGTCGGTCGGAGGCGATCGAGATCCTCGTCTGGGCGGGACTGTACGCGGCGTCGTCGAACGATCGCGGACCCGTCCGGGTCGGGCTGGCGACCGCGAACTCGCTCGCCGCGTGCGACTGGGACGACGCCAGCGCGCGCATCGCGCTGCTCGGCCGCGCGGCCCGACGTGCCGGCGACCCGAACGTCGCCGAGCCGCGCGGGCACCGGATCGACCTCGTCGCCCGGTACGCCGAGAACGTCGCGCGCCGATCCAAGCGAGACCGGGCCGCCGGAGCAGAATCGGAGCGCGGGTCCGAGCCGGAGCGGGGGCCCGAGCCCGAGTCGGACGCGCGGTCCGATCAGCCGCCGGTCCGGAACGACGAGGGGCCGGAAGTCGGGTGACCGAGCGCGGCCGTCGCCGCCGCACGGCGCAGCCCGGATCCGCGTTCTGGACCGTCGTGTTCCGCCTGTCCTACCGCGTGCTCAGGCTGAGCTCGTCGGCGCTCGACCGGGTCGTGGCCATGGGCTTGCTCCCGAACGTCGTCTGGCTGACGACCGTCGGGCGGCGATCCGGCCGGAGCCGTGCGACGCTCGTCACGTTGCTGGTCGCAAGGGACCGCTGGTATGTCGGGCATCCGAACGGCCGGTCCGGGTGGACGCGGAACCTCGCGGCGACCGGGTCGGCGCGGATCCAGCTCGGCAACGGGCTGCCGACGACCGTGCGCGCGCGTGCGCTCTCGACCGGCCCGGAGCGCGATCAGGCGATCGCCGCCGCCCTCGCGCAGCAGCCGTGGCCGGCGAACTGGCTGTACCGGGCCGCCGAGCGCCACGTGCGCGCGGTGGGTCCCTACTTCCGACTCGATCCTGAGGCATCGACCGAGGCAGGCGCCGTCCGCTGACGCCGATCCGGGCGATTCCCATGGCGCCGGTCAGGCTTGCGTCGCCGGCGGCCGAGTGCCAGCATTCGGATCCTCTCCGTCGACCAGCCCCAGCGCGGGACTGGCCGTCGAGCCCCTCGGCGGCAGCGCTGCCGCCGACCACAGTCGTGGAGGTTCGCCGGTGTCGATCGAGCATGTCGCGCTGACGGTCAACGGAACCCCGAGGGAGCTCGACGTCGAGCCGCGCCGCCTGCTCGTGCAGGCCCTGCGCGAGGAGCTCAACCTCACCGGCACCCACGTCGGATGCGACACGAGCCAGTGCGGCGCGTGCACGGTCCTGCTCGACGGACAGGCGGTCAAGTCGTGCACGATCCTCGCCGTCCAGGCCGACGGCGCGTCGATCACGACGATCGAGGGGCTGGCACCCGAGGGCGGCCTGCACCCGCTCCAGACCGCGTTCTGGGAGCAGCACGGGCTCCAATGCGGGTTCTGCACGCCGGGCATGATCATGGCCGCGGCGGACCTGTTGAGCCACGACCCGGACCCGTCCGAGGGCGACATCCGGCACGCGATCGAGGGCAACTACTGCCGCTGCACCGGCTACCAGAACATCGTTGCGGCGATCCGCGAGGCGGCCGCCGCATCCGTTCCCGGGGCCGCCGCCGGTGCGGCCGCCGGAGACGGGCGCGTGGCCGCCGGCGCCTGACCGACCGAGCCACCGCGACCTGTTCGACGACCGTCCATCGACCCGATCCCGGAGGAGCTGTCATGGCCACCGAGGTTCTCGGCGCGAGGCTCAAGCGACGCGAGGATCCGCGCTTCATCACCGGCGCGGGCACGTATCTCGACGACATCAAGCTGGCCGGCATGACCCATGCCGCGATCCTGCGCAGCCCGTATGCGCACGCCCGGATCCGCGGGATCGAGACCGCCGCCGCGAAGGCGATGCCCGGCGTGGTCGCCGTCTACACCGGCCGGGACGTCCAAGCGGTCAACGCGCTGCCCTGCGCGTGGCCGGCGGGCGGGACCGCGGGCGGATTCCAGAACAACCTCAACACGCCGCGCCTGCTCGCCCTCGACGACGTCAAGTGGGCCGGCGAGGGCGTGGCCATGGTCGTCGCCGAGACGCCCGAGCAGGCGGTCGACGCCCGCGACGCGATCGTCGTGGACTGGGAGCCGCTGCCCGCGGTGGTCGACGCCGAGAAGGCGACGGCAGACGGCGCGCCGCAGCTCCACGAGAACGCGCCGAACAACGTCTGCTTCGACTGGCACGTCGGCGACGCGGCCGGCACCGACGCGGCGTTCGAGGCCGCCGAGGTCGTGGTCCGCCAGCGGCTCGTCAACCAGCGCCTCATTCCCAATCCGATGGACGGTCGGGGCGCGATCGGGCGCTGGGAATCGGGCACCGACGAATACACCCTGTGGCTCACGAGCCAGACCCCGCACATCATGCGATTGCTGATCGCTGCGTTCGTGCTCGGCGTGCCGGAGAACAAGATCCGGGTCATCAGCCCGGACATCGGCGGCGCGTTCGGGACGAAGATCGACCTGTACACCGAGTGGGTGCTCGTCGGCTGGGCGTCGAAGGCGCTCGGCGGCCGGCCGGTCAAATGGGTCGAGACGCGGCGCGAGAACTACCTGGCCACGATCCATGGTCGGGACCACATCACGTACCTCGAGGTCGCCGGCACCAGGGCCGGCGAGGTGACGGCGCTGCGGGTCAAGACGTACGCCAACCTCGGTGGCCGGCTGTCGACGATCGCCCCGGGCGTGCCGACGACGCTCTATGCGCGGATGCTCGGCGGCCCATACAAGATCCCCAACGTCTGGTGCCAGGTCGTCGGCGTGTACACCAATACGGTCTTCACGGATGCCTATCGTGGCGCCGGCCGGCCCGAGGCGACCTACGTCGTCGAACGCGCGATGGACCTGTTCGCGCGCGAGATCGGGATGGACCCTGCCGCCATTCGGCGGCGCAACTTCCTCGACCCCGACCAGTTCCCGTACCGGAACCCGAGCGGCCTGATGAAGGCCGTCAACGGCGAGGAGATCGCGATCGACTCGGGCAACTACGGGCCCGCCCTCGAGCGGGCGCTGGCGATGGTCGGCTACGAGGACGCGATCCCGACGGCGCGGGAGCAGGCCCGTGGACGGGGCAAGCTCCTTGGCGTGGGCCTCAGCTCGTATCTCGAAGTCTGCGGCGTCGCGCCGTCGAAGTGGGTCGGCGCGGTAGGCGAGGGCTGGGGCGCCGCGATGTGGGAATCGGCCAACATCAAGGTCCACCTGACCGGCAAGGTCGTGCTCACCACGGGCAGCCAGACCCAGGGCCAGGGCCACGAGACGACGATGGCCCAGATCGTGGCGTCGGAGCTCGGCATCCCGTATGACGACGTCATCGTCAAGCATTCCGACACGCTCGGGACGCCGTTCGGTTATGGCTCGTACGGCAGTCGCAGCGCCGCCGTCGGTGGCACGGCTGCGGTCCACGCCGCGCGCAAGATCATCGAGAAGGGTCGCCTTCTTGCCGCCCACCTGCTGGAGGCCGCGCCGGAAGACGTCGAGTTCGTGGACGGCATGTTCTCGGTCAAGGGCTCGCCCGACAAGCGGAAGACGATGGCCGAGCTCGCGTTCGCCATCGACCTCGGCTTCGACCTGCCGGCCGGCATGGAGCCGTTCTTCGACGAGACCGCGTACTACGACCCGGCGAACTGCACGTGGCCGTTCGGGACGCACGTTGCCGTGGTCGAGATCGACCGGGCCACGGGCGTCGTCAAGCTGCTGCGCTACGTCGCCGTCGACGACGTCGGCCGGAAGATCAACCCGATGATCGTCGACGGGCAGATCGTGGGCGGCATCGCCCAGGGTGTCGGACAGGCGCTCTGGGAGCAGGCCGTGTACAGCGAGGACGGCCAGCTCCTCTCGGGCTCGATGCTCGACTACGCTCTGCCGAGGGCATCACGCCTGCCCCGGATCGAGCTCGACGAGACGATCACCCCGTCGCCGGTGAACCCGCTCGGCGTGAAGGGCGCCGGTGAGGCGGGCACGATCGCGAGCACCGCGGCGGTGGCCAATGCGGTCAACGACGCACTGGCTCCGCTCGGCATCCGCCATCTCGATATGCCTTACACGGCCCAGACGGTGTGGCGCGCCATCCATGCCCAGGAGGTGAGCTGATGATCCCGGCCGCGTTCGACTACACTCGCCCGGCCAGCCTCGACGAGGCGCTGGCGCTGCTCGGCGACGGCGGCCCGGGGACCAAGGTCCTGGCCGGCGGTCACAGCCTGCTGCCGCTGCTCAAGCTCCGCCTGGCGTCGGCCGAGCGGCTCGTCGACATCGGTCGGCTGGCCGACCTTCGCGGCGTCCGCGCGCTGCCTGACGGCGGGTTCGCGGTGGGAGCCCTGACCACCTATGCCGAACTCATGGCTTCGCCGGTCACTGCGCTCGCGCTCGTGGCCGACGTGCTGCCCGGGATCGGCGATGTCCAGGTCCGCAACCGCGGCACGATCGGCGGCTCGATCGCGCACTGCGACCCGGCGTCCGACATCCCGGCCGTGCTGCTCGCCCTCGATGCCACGGTCGTGGCAAGGTCCCGGAACGGCGTACGGACGATCCCGATCGGCGAGCTCTTCGTCGACGCGTTCGTCACCCGGCTCGAGCCGGACGAGATCCTGACCGAGATCCGGCTGCCGGCGCCGTCCGGGGATTACGGCTCGGCGTACGCGTCGCTCGAGCAGCCCGCGTCCGGCTACTCGATCGTCGGCGTGGCCGCGGTAGTCGGTCGGCGGGGCGGCGCGAACGGCTCCTTCGACGACGTGCGCGTCGCGCTCACGGGCGTCGGCCCGGTGCCCTACCGGGCCGCGGCCGTGGAATCGGCCCTGCTCGCGGGCGGCGGCGCCGGTGCCGCGGTCGCCGCGGCCGCCAGCCACGCGACCGACGGCATCACCGTCAACGGCGACATCCACGCCGATCGCGAGTACCGAACAGCCATGGCGGAGGTCTTCACTCGGCGGGCCCTCGAAACCGCGTTCCGGCGCGCCGGCTGAGCCGGCGCGCACGCGGCCCGCGGACCTCCCGAAGCCGTCGTGCGAATCGAGCGACTTCGCGCGGGTTCGCGCCCGGGACCGGAACTCGTCGGGTCGATCCTCACGCGCGACATCGCAGTCGGGGCCGAGCGCTGGCGCAAGGGCCGGGTGCTCCATGCCGCCGACCTGGCCCGTGTCGAGGCCGCCGACGCGTTCGAGCCGCCGGGCGAGGTCAGCGTGCTCGTGCGCGAGCCGGACGAGCTCCATGAGGACGAGGCCGCGCTCCGCCTGGCCGAGGCGATCGCCGGCCCGGGGCTCACGCGCCATGGTCCGCTCGAGAGCCGCGTCGACCTGCGCGCCGCCCACGACGGCGTGCTCCGGGTCCGGGTCGCGGCGCTGGAGCGGCTGAACCGTCTCGATCCCCTCGAGGCGTTCAGCGCGTTCGACGGCGGGATCGTATCGAGCGGCGATCTCGTGGCCAGCGTGAAGGTCGCGCCCCACCTGGTCCCGAGCTCGGTGGTCGAGCGGGCCGAGGCGATCGGTGCTCGGAGCGGTCCCATCGTGTCGGTCGAGGCGTTCCGGCCGCATCGCATCGGGGTGCTCGTCCGAGAGCGGGTCCGTGGAGCCGCGCGCGAGCGCTTCGAGCGCAGCGTCCGCGACAAGATCGAGCAGCTCGGCTCAAGGCTGACCCGGATCGAGTACGTGGACGAGGATCCGCGGGCCGTCGCGGCCGCCCTGCGGCGGCTGACCACCGGCCGCGGTCATGCCCAGATCGTCCTGACCGCGGGTGCAGCATCCACCGACCCGCTCGACCCGATCTTCACGGCGCTCGGCGAGGTCGGTGGTCGAGTCGTCCGTCGCGGCGTGCCGGCCCATCCGGGGTCGATGCTGTGGCTCGGCCGGATCGGCTCGATCGCCGTCCTCGGGCTCCCGACCTGCGGCGCCTATTCGAAGGCGACCGCGGTGGACCTGCTGCTGCCTCGGCTGCTGGCCGGCGAGCCGGCGAGCGCAGCGACGATCGCCCGGCTGGGCCACGGCGGGGTCCTGACCCGAGACCAGCGGTTCCGCTTCCCGCGTTACGCTCGCGAGCTCGAGGCGCCGGAAGGCTGAGCCACGCGCCCAGGGCGCGCTCAAGCCCACGGCTCGATCGAGGCGGCCCGCCGCCGCTGACCCGGGTCGCCCGGGCCGCGATGTAGATTCCACGTCATGCTCGACACCCCCGACGCGATCAGCGCCGCGTTCCGCGAGCGCGACTACATCTGCGACCGCTCGCTCGCGACCGCCGTCTTCCTGGGCCTGCGGCTGGGCCGGCCGCTGCTCCTCGAGGGCGAGGCCGGCGTCGGCAAGACCGAGCTCGCCAAGGTCCTCGCGGCGAGCCTCGGCGCGCGCCTCATCCGGCTCCAGTGCTACGAGGGCCTCGACGTCAACACCGCCGTGTACGAGTGGAACTACCCGCGCCAGATGCTCGAGATCCGCCTCCTCGAGGCCCGCGGCGAGGCGGATCGCGCGACTGCCCACGACATCTTCGGGCCGGAGTTCCTGATCCGCCGGCCGCTGCTCCAGGCCCTCGAGGCGACCGACGGCGAGCCGCCGGTCCTGCTGATCGACGAGATCGATCGGGCCGACGAGGAGTTCGAGGCCTACTTGCTCGAGATCCTGTCCGACTTCCAGGTCAGCGTGCCCGAGATCGGCACGATTCGAGCCGACCGTCCGCCGCGGGTCGTCCTGACCTCGAACCGGACGCGCGAGGTCCACGACGCGCTGAAGCGGCGCTGCCTCTATCACTGGATCGATTACCCGACGGCCCAGAAGGAGTTCGAGATCGTGCTCGCCCGGGTGCCCGCCGCCCCGGAGGCCCTGGCTCGCTCGGTGGTCGGGTTCGTGCACCGACTGCGGGAGGCCGACCTGACCAAGGTGCCCGGGATCGCTGAGACCCTCGACTGGGCGGGTGCGCTGCTCGCCCTCGGCACGCCCGAGCTGACGCCAGACGTGGTCGACGAGACGCTCGGCGTGGTGCTCAAGTACGAGGAGGACATTCGCCAGGTCCGGGGCGACACGGCGCGCGCCTACCTCGCGGAGGTCGCGGCCGGGGCCTGAGCCCGGCCGCCGCGGAGACCCGGATGGACGACCCGGCGATCGGTCCGCCGCTCGAGCCCGAGCGCCGGTTCGCTACCGTGCCGTTCGGTGGTCCGCGCGTCGACGGCGCCCGGCTGGTCGGCCAGGCCGTCGGCTTCGGGCGGGCGCTCCGATCGGCGGGCCTGCCGGTCGACCTCGGAGCCGCAGTCGACTTCGCCCGTGCGCTCGAGCTCGTCGGGCTCGACGACCGAGACACCGTCCGGGCGGCCGGCGCGGCGGTGTTCGTGCGTCGGCGCGACGATCGGGCGCCGTACGAGCGAACGTTCGACCGCTGGTGGCGGCGGCGCTCTCCCGTCCGCCCGAGCGCGCCCTCGGATGGTGCGCCCGAGCGACTCGAGCCGGCTGAGCCCGGCGCGGGCGGCGAGGAATCGCCGCTGGCGGGTGACGAGCGCCAGGCCGGGCAGGAGCGTCACGACGGCACGCCGATGCCCACGCCGGCCGACGACGGCGAGGCGGAGGAGCCGATCGTCGGGCTCACCGCGGCGCCCGACGCGTACAGCCGGGGCGAGGTCCTGCGCCAGCGCGAGTTCGACCGGATGACGCCGGCCGAGCTGCGCGATGCCGAGCGGCTCGTCGACCTGCTGACGCCGAGGCTCGAGCTGCGCCGGACGCGGCGCTACGAGCTGCACCACCACGGCCGCCTCCTGGCGCCGCGGGCGATGTTCCGGCGCAACCTGGGCACTGGCGGCCAGATGGTCGACTGGGAGTGGCGGCGCCCGATCCGCCGGCCGCGGCCGCTCGTCGTGCTGTGCGACATCTCGGGCTCGATGGAGCGCCAGAGTCGGCTCCTGCTGCGGTTCGTCCAGGCGCTGTCCGCGGCGTCCGAGGTGCGCACCGAATCGTTCGTGTTCGGGACCCGCCTGACCCGGGTCACGCGGCTGCTGCGCGACCGCAACCGCGATCGTGCCCTCGCCCACGTCGCGGAGGCGGTCACGGACTGGGCCGGCGGCACGCGGATCGGGGAGAGCTTCCGGGACTTCAACCTGCGCTGGGCGCGGCGGACGCTCCGGACCAGCGGCGTCGTGATCGTCGTGTCCGACGGCTGGGACCGGGGCGATCCTCGCCTCGTCGCCGCCGAGGCCGCCCGCTTGCGGCGCAACTGCCATCGCCTGATCTGGCTCAACCCGCTCGCCGGCGCGCCCGGCTATCGCCCGATCGCGGCGGGCATGGCGGCCGCGCTGCCGTTCGTCGACGACTTCGTCCCGGCGGGCACGATCGCCTCGCTCGAGCGGCTCGGCGAGTTGCTCGCGGGCGTGCGCGACCCGCGCCGGCGACGGGCCACGGAGCGCGGGGCGAGCGACCGGCGGGCGGCGGAGTCGGTGCCCCTCCACGCCGCCCTCGCGGCGGCCCGCCCTGACGACGCTATCGCGCGGCCCCTCTCGCCGGCCGGATCGGCCGATCCGGGCATCGCGCAGCCGCTGCGGTAGAGTCGAGCCATGCGCGAAGTCCTCGACGCCCTGCACGCCTGGCAGGCGGAGGGCGTGCCCGTCGGTCGCGCGGTCGTTGTCCGCACGTTCGGCTCTGCCCCGCGGCCGGAGGGCGCGGTCATGCTCGCCTCGGCCGACGGGCGCCTGGCCGGCTCGGTCAGCGGCGGCTGCGTCGAGGGCGCCGCGTTCGAGGAGATCGAACGGGCCCGGGTCACGGGCCGCTCGCGGGTCATTCGCTACGGGATCAGCGACGAGCAGGCATGGGACGTCGGGCTGGCCTGCGGCGGCACGATCGACGTACTCGTCGAGCCTGCCGTGGACGCACGCGTGAGCGACGGCGCCGTCGCGGCCGGCGAGGGTCGCCACGGCCGAGCCGTCGTGACGGTCCTGCCCGACGACGCGCCGCCGCCCGAGTTCGGGGCCCACGAGCCGGGCCCGGGCTCGCCGCGGGTCGAGCGCCTGGTCGTGGCCGACGATGGGACGCTGACCGGATCGCTCGGCGATGCGGCCGCGGACGAAGCGCTCGTCGCCGCCGCGCGGGACGCGCTCCTGCGGGGAACCTCGAGGACCGCGACGATCGGCGGGCGGCAGGTGTTCATCGAGGCCTTCCCGGTCCGGCCGCGGCTCGTCGTCGTCGGCGCGGTCGAGGTCGCGCGGACGCTCGTCCGGCTGGCGCGCGAGCTGGGCTACGAGACGATCGTGGTCGACGGCCGGGCGACCTTCGCAACGCCGGAGCGCTTCCCGCCCGACGGCGTCGACCGGCTGATCGTCGGCTGGCCCGACGAGGTGGCCGACGAGATCGGGCTCGGGCCGGCGGACGCGGTCGCGGTGCTTACCCACGACGTCAAGTTCGACGAGCCGGCGATCGTCGAGGCGCTTCGCCGTGGCTGTCGGTATGTCGGGGCGGTCGGCTCGAAGAAGACCCAGAGCGACCGTCGGGCTCGGCTGCGCGCGGCCGGAGTCGGGGACGAGGAGCTGGCCCGATTGCGCGGCCCGATCGGGCTCGACCTCGGGGGTCGCGCGCCGGCTGAGACGGCTCTCGCCATCGTGGCCGAGATCGTCGCCGAGCGCTATGCCGGGACCGGCGAGCCGATGCGCGACCGGGCGCGGCGCGCGGCCGCTGACACGGCGTCGGCCGTGTCGCCCGGGGAGCCGGCGATCGGGGTTGCCACGGCCTGAGCCGGCCGCGCGGGCGGCGCGACGGGAAGCGCGTCCCCGGGTGACGAGCAGCGTGGCAGTATCCACTCGTGCAGCACGTCGCGGCGGTGGTTCTCGCGGCTGGAGCGTCCACGCGGTTCGGCAGCCCGAAGGCGCTGGCTCGCCTGGACGGGGAGCCGATCCTCCAGCTCGTCCTCGACGCGATCCGCGAGGCCGGCATCGAACGCATCGTCGTCGTGCTCGGCCACGCCGCCGACGAGATCGAGGAGGGCATCGGCTGGACCGACGAGGTCGTCGTCCACAACCCGGACCCGCGCTACCTGTCGAGCTCGCTCCAGGTCGGGCTCGACGCCGTCGCC
>OEKD01000096.1_pt2 | contig 13747 bp, 12 predicted proteins | sample 1487541 | NCBI WGS metagenome assembly OEKD01 (sample SAMEA104379579, study PRJEB20068) | metagenome | biome: 1000743; feature: 77; material: 1998 | place: USA | collected 2012 | depth 25 m | reverse complement strand
CCGGGCCCGCCGGCGGGGCCGGGCCCGGCGGACGGCCGGACTCAGGCGCCGACGAACCGATAGCCGAGTCCGCGTTCCGTGGCGATGAAGCGCGGTTCGTTCGGATCGTCGTGCAGCTTGTCGCGGAGTCGACGGATGTAGACCCGGACGTAGTCGACCTCGTCGACGTACTCGCGGCCCCAGACCTTCGCGAGCAGCGTCCCGTGGGACAGCACGTGGCCGGCGTTGCGAACCAGGTGGTAGAGCAGCTTGTACTCGGTCGGCGTGAGATCGAGACGCTCGCCGCCGAGGCGTGCCTGCTGGGCGGCGAAGTCGACCTCCAGCTCGCCCGACCGGAAGGAGGGCGCGCGACTCATCGGCGCGGGCATCTCGAGCCGGCGGAGGACCGCGCGGACGCGGGCCATCAGCTCGAGGTGGTTGAAGGGCTTGGTGACGTAGTCATCGGCGCCCAGCTCGAGCCCCTTGACCTTGTCCATCGCGTCATCGCGGGCGGTGAGCATGACAACCGGCACGTCGGAGAACGCCCGGACCCTGCGGAGGACCTCGAACCCGTCCATGTCCGGCAGCCCGACGTCGAGCAGGACGATGTCCGGCCGTTCACGCTCGATCAGGTCCAGGGCGGCCTCGCCGGACCCCGCGCCGAGGACCTCCACATCGCGCCACTGGAGCGTGAACCCGAGGCGCACCGACTCGACGACGTCGGGCTCGTCGTCGACGACAAGGATCCGCATCACGGCGCCTCTGGCGGGCCCGCCGCCGGGACGACGAGGCTGAACGCGCTGCCCCGCCCGGGCTCGCTTCGGACATCCACCGTTCCGCCGTGGGCCTGCGCGATCGCGAGCGTGATCGGGAGCCCGAGCCCGACGCCCTGGCTGGCCGCCCCGCGGTCAGTGCGGCCGACGAAGAACCGCTCGAACAGCCGGGCCTGGTCCTCCGGCGCGATCCCCGGGCCGGCATCGGTCACGGTCCAGCAGACACGGTCGTCGACAGCCCGCACGTCGACCACGATCTCGCCCCCGTCGGGCGCGAAGCGCTGGGCGTTCGAGATGATGTTCACGAGCGCCCGTTCGAGCCGGCGGTGGTCGCCGAAGACCATCGGGCCCGCGCCCGACGGGCCGGTGAGCCGGAGGTGCTGTCCACTCCGCGCGGCCAGCGGGGCCACCGACGCGATCGCGGTCTCGGCCAGGGCGGTGGCGTCGAATCGACGCAACTGCAGCCGGATGGCGCCCGACCGGAACCGAGCGAGGTCGAGAATGTCGTCGACCAGGCGCTGCATCCGGGCGGCGTTGCGATCGATGGTCTCGAGCATGGCACCGCGCTGCGCCAGCGTCGGGTCGGAGGCCGGATCGAGGAGCAGCCCGATGCTCGTGCGCACCGCGGTCAGCGGGGTCCGCAGCTCGTGGGCGATCGTCGACAACAGGTCCGTGCGAAGCCGCTCGAGCGCCTCGAGCGAGACCGACGACTCGCCGAGCAGGCCCTCACGGACGAGCTGCTGGCCGAGGCTGGTCGGCACGAACGCCGGTTCGGTCCCGCCGCGCGCGACCCGAACCAGGCCGAGCGTTGCGAGCTCGCTGAGCAGCTGCTCGGCGACGCCCGCCCCGAGGGCAGCGCCTCGTGCTGCGAACCGAGCCTCCAGCACAGAGATCGCAGCGCCGTCACCGACCAGCGCGAGCGCGCCACCCGCGAGCGGCGACGGGCTCGCCGAAGCCGTTGAAGTCGCCGAGGCCGCTGATGGTGCCGGCCCGGTTGAGGCCGCCGAAGCGGTCGGCTCGGCGGCCTCGCCGGCCCGGCGATCCGTGGTTCGACGCATCGCCACAGGATACGGCCGTGCTCCCGCCCGACCGGTCAATCGACGACGACGACCGTGATCGACCGGCGCCCGGCGGGTGCGTCGACCTCGACGACGTCGCCCGCGCGCGCCCCGAGGACGGCGGAGCCCATCGGCGAGTCGCCCGAGATCCAGCCCAGGCTGGGATCGCCGTCCCCCGGGAAGACGACGGCGTAGGTGACCGATTGACCGTCGGCCTCGCGCAGGATCGCACGCCGGCCGATCACCACCTGGTCGGGATCCCCGACCTCCTCGGCCGAATCAAGGACGGCAGACAGCGTCTCGAAGCGTCGACCGGCGAGCGCGATCGGGAGCTGGACGACACCCGGCTCGGGCGCGGCACCGGCCATCACTGCGAGGTCGGACTCGAGCTCGCGCAGCTCATCGACCAACCGGCGCAAGGCGTCGGAGGTCATCGGCCAGCGCGGGCTCGCGCCGTTCGGCGCCACCCTCGATGGCATCGGCCGCGTGACGGGCCTGGTGGACGGTCTCATGGCGGGCTGGGTCATGGTCGAGGCCCTCCTCGTCATAGGAACAGATGCATGGGCCGCCGGCGACACAGCCGGCGCAGCAGAACGGCAGGCCCAGGTGGATCAGCGGTGCCCTGCTGATGTCGGCATCGCAGGTGGCACAGCGAAACGGTCGGTCGGTGCTGAGTCGGGACATGAACGAACCTCGGTGACGACCGGGCCCGCAGGGTTCGCGGGTCCGGCCAGGGAGCGTGGCGACCCGCCACGTCGCGTCCGACCCTAGCCGCACCGCCTGAAGGGATCCGGGAACGTCCGTGAACGACACGTGAACGACCCCGTCCCGGGGCTCGTTTTCACGTTCTGTTCATGCGTGTCCACCGGCCCGTACTCGGGCGCGCGCGAACCTCGTGTGGAACGTGCCGGCAGAGACCCGGCCCCGCTACCGAGAAGGCCCGATGACCCAGTCCGATTTCGCCCCCTCATCCCGCGCGGGCACGATGCTCGACGATCGCGTGGCCTCGACCGCCGGCTCGAGCTCGACGGCCGGCTCGCGCGCCCTCGCCGCCGCGCTCGGCCAGTTCGACGCGGCCGCCGACCAGCTGTCGCTCGATCCCGCCCTGCGGGCGATCCTACGGGCGCCGCAGCGTGAGTGGACGGTCCGCTTCCCGGTCACGCGCGACGACGGATCGGTCGAGGTCTTCACCGGCTACCGCGTCCAGCACAATGTCGCCCGCGGGCCGGCCAAGGGCGGCCTGCGGTTCCATCCCCAGACCGATCTCGACGACGTTCGGGCGTTGGCCATGTGGATGACTTGGAAGTGCGCCCTCGTCGACGTTCCGTTCGGCGGCGCGAAGGGCGGCGTGACCTGTGATCCGACGACGATGAGCCGGAAGGAGCTCGAGGCGCTGACCCGGCGCTTCGCCACCGAGCTCGAGGGGATCATCGGGCCCGACTCGGACATCCCGGCCCCGGACGTTGGGACGAACGCCCAGACGATGGCCTGGATCATGGACACGGTATCGATGCATCGCGGCTATTCGGTGCCCGGCGTCGTGACCGGCAAGCCGGTCGTGATCGGCGGATCCGAGGGTCGCGCGGATGCGACCGGGCAGGGCGTCGTGTATTGCATCGAGGACGCGGCCTCGTTTCCGCTGACCGGCGCGCGCGTCGCCGTCCAGGGCTTCGGCAACGTGGGCGAGGCGACCGCGCGTCTGCTCCACGAGGCGGGCGCCGCGGTCGTCGCGATCACCGACGTCCACGGCGGCGTCCAGGACCCGACCGGGCTCGACGTGCCCGCGCTGCGTCGGCATTTCGGCGAGCACGGCACGATCGTCGGGGCACCCGGGACGCGTCCGATCGACAACGATGAGCTGTTCGCGCTCGATGTCCACGTCCTGGTCCTCGCGGCGCTCGAGGGCCAGATCACGGAACGGAATGCCGGCACGGTCCGCGCACGGATCGTGGCCGAGGCGGCGAACGGCCCGGTGACGCCGGGGGCGGACCCGATCCTGCAGCGGAACGGGGTGCTGACGATCCCCGACATCCTGTGCAACGCGGGCGGCGTGATCGTGAGCTACTTCGAGTGGGCCCAGAACCGTGCGTCGCTGGCGTGGACGCGCGACGAGGTCAACGCTCGCCTGCGGCGCCAGATCCTGGCGGCCGCGGCCGCGGTCCGGACCCGTGGCGCAGCCGAGGGCATCGATCCGCGACTGGCCGCCCAGTCGATCGCGGTGGAGCGGGTCGCGGAAGCCACTCGCCTGCGGGGCCTGTACCCGTAGTTCGGCGCTCTGCCGGCTCGTCGTTGGCCGCCGCCGGCGCGGCGGCCGCTGCGATTCAGCGACCCGCGTCGGACGGATCCCTCGGCGGGTACTCACCGACAGCAGTGTCGCCGCGAATCGGCAGGGCCGAGGTGACCGTCCGTGGGGACGATGCTGTTCGAAGCAGTCGTTACCGCCTCCGATATCTTGCCCAGGAGCATCATTCGGGGCCGGGATCCACGATCTGGCCACCAGCTCGCTGGCGCCCCTCAGCTGAGGTTCGCGTGGACTCGACCAGCGACCAGCGCCCGTCGATAGTCCGACCCACATCCACATTGTCACCGGCCTCGGTTCCGGGCCTGTCGTCCGTCGAGGCGGCGGGACGGCTTCGAGCGGACGGCCCGAACACGATCGAGGAGCACGCGCGTCGCTCCCTGGCGGCGATCCTGGTGGGCCAGTTCACCAGCCCGCTCGTGCTCCTGCTGATCGTGGCCAGCGTCGTCGCGATCGCCGCGGGCGACCAGGTGGACGCCGGGATCATCCTCGTCATCGTCGTGCTCTCGGCGATCCTGGGGTTCGTCCAGGAGGCGCGGTCCGAGGGCGCCGTCGCCGCGCTGCGCGCCCGCCTCGCGCTCCAGGCGGCCGTGGTCCGAGATGGCATCGAACGCGAGATCCCGGTCCGCGACCTGGTCCGGGGCGACGTCGTCGCGCTCCGGGCAGGCGACATCGTGCCCGCCGACGGTCGGGTGCTCGACGCGAATCATCTGTACGTCGACGAGGCGGCCCTGACCGGCGAATCCGCGCCGGCGTTGAAGATCGCCTCGACCTCGAGCGCGGCCACGGCGCCCGCGCCGAGCGCGGCCCCGACCTCGGGCACTACTGCCGCGCAGCCTGTGGTGAACCCGCAGCCAGGGACCGCGTCCGACCCGGACCCGGATCGGGATCGCTGGGTCTTCTTCGGCACGAGCGTCGTCAGCGGGTTCGGCCACGTCGAGCTCACGGCGACCGGCTCGCACACGAGCTACGGCCTGATCGCCCGCCGGCTCGTGGCGCGCCCGCCGCGCAACGACTTCGATCGCGGGATGCGGAGCTTCGGCATCCTCGTGTCGCGGGTCATCCTGCTGCTCGTCGTCGGGGTCTTCGCCGCCGACGTCGCCCTGCGCCGGCCGCTGGCCGAATCCCTGCTGTTCGCAATCGCCCTGGCCGTCGGCCTGACGCCGGAGCTGCTGCCGGCGATCGTCACCGTCAACCTCAGTCGCGGAGCGCGGGCCCTGGCAAGGCATGGTGTCCTTGTCAAACGCCTGCCGGCGATCCAGAACCTCGGCAGCATGACGATCCTGTGCACCGACAAGACCGGGACCCTGACCGAGGGCCGGCTGACGTTCCGCCGGTCGATCGGTGCAGACGGGCTGGACGCCCCCGCCGCCCTCGCGCTGGCCTGGCTCAACAGCCACTTCGAATCCGGCTTCGCCAACCCGCTCGACGTGGCCATGCTCGCCACCGGCGTCGGGCCGGCGGACCTCGACGCGTACCGGAAGGCCGGCGAGCTGCCGTTCGACTTCACGCGCCGCTGCCTGAGCGTGCTCGTCGCCCGACCCGACGGGACGTCGCAGCTCATCGTCAAGGGTGCGCCGGAGGCGATCCTCGATCGCTCGACCCGGATCCGGGCAGGGACCGGCGAGCACGTGCTCGACCCGCCGACGCGGGCCCGGATCGAGGCGCTGGTCGCGACCGCAGCGACCGATGGCGACCGCGCGATCGGGGTCGCCAGCCGGAGCGACATCGGCGACCCCGCGCTCGACCCGAGCCTGGAGGCCGATCTCGTGTTCGAGGGCCTCGTGCTGTTCAGCGATCCGCCGAAGGCCGGAATCGCGGCCACGCTGGCCGATCTCGAGCAGCTCGGGGTGGCGTTGAAGGTGGTCACCGGCGACAGCGAGGTCGTCGCCCGGGCGGTGACCAACCTGGTCGGCCTCAATGTGAGCGACGTGCTCACCGGCGACGAGTTGCGCACGCTGTCGCACCCGGCGTTCGTGGCCCGTGCCGCGCGGACGACGATCTTCGCCCGCGTCGACCCTGACCAGAAGCTGCGCATCATCCGTGCCCTCCAGGAGCACGGGGCCGTCGTCGGCTACCTCGGCGACGGGATCAACGACGCGCCGTCGCTGCACGTCGCGGACGTCGGCATCAGCGTCGACAACGGGACCGACGTGGCCCGGGCGGCGGCCGATGTCGTGCTGCTGCAATCGAGCCTGGCCGCGATCGCGCAGGGCGTCCGCGAGGGCCGGCGCACGTTCGCCAACACGTTGAAATACATCCGGATGGGCACGAGCTCGAACTTCGGCAACATGCTGAGCATGGCCGGTGCGGCCCTGGTCCTGCCGTTCCTGCCGATGCTGCCCAGCCAGATCCTGCTCAACAACCTGATCTACGACGCGTCGCAGACGGCGATCCCGACCGACGACATCGACCCCGAGACCGAGGCCGAGCCGGCCCGCTGGGACATCCGGGGCATCGAGCGGTTCATGCTCGTGTTCGGGCCGATCAGCTCGGTGTTCGACTACCTCACGTTCGGCCTGCTGCTGGTCGTCCTGCACGCTGGCGAGACCGAGTTCCACACCGGCTGGTTCGTCGAATCGCTGGCCACCCAGATCCTCGTGATCTTCGCGATCCGGACGCGGCGCAGCCCGTTCTGGCGGAGCCGTCCGAGCCGGCCCCTCGTCGCCGCCACGCTCGCCGCGATCGGCCTGGCGATCGTGCTGACCGTCTCGCCGCTCGCCTCGGTGCTCGGATTCAGCGTCCTGCCGGCGCCATTCTGGATCGCGCTGGGCGGATTCGTCGTGGCGTACCTCGCGATCGTCGAGGTCGTGAAGCGCTGGCTGAACGGCCCGGACAGGAGCGGGCGGAGCCCGACCGTGATCGCGATCGGTCCGCCGTCTGCGCCGGCGCCCTGACGGATCGGGCGCACGCCAGCCGTCCGCCGGTGGGCCGGCGGTCCGGTCAGCCGCCCAGGGGCGTCGCCCGCAGGGAGCCTCCGACGGCGTCGTTCTGGTCCGAGGTGAGGGCGAGCACGAGCTGCCAGCGCGCGCCACTCGTGGCTCCCTGGCACGTCGCGAGCATGTCGGTCGATCGGACGCGACTGACTGTGCCGCTGCAGGTGTCCCCGTTCGATGCCTGGAGGGCGACCGACGCGCCCTCCAGGACCACCCGGCCGTCGTCGCTCGGGCGGAAGCCCATCGTCAGCCGATCGCCGCTCGACTGGAGCACGGCGTTCAGGACGATCGTGCCGTCCTCGGCCTGCGAGAGCTGTCCGGCGACCGTGTCGGAGAACGCCGTCGGAGCGGTCGGAGTGGGCCGGGGCGTGGGCGTGGGAGTCGGCGCCGGACGGCCGGACGGATCGGCCGCAGCGACCGTGCCGACGATCCCGCCCGAGCCGTGCCCGTCGTTGGCGATCGCGTTCCAGCCCGGCTGGAGCGGACCCTGCCAGGCCCACAGCCCGCCGACGATCAGCACACTCGCTGCCATGGCGGCGACGATCGGATGGGCGTGCTCGCCGGACGGTGGCACGACGCGGACGAGGAACAGGGCGCCGACGATCACGAGGCTCGCGACGTAGACGCCGACGGCCCACGTGGTCCGCGAGTCGCTGCCCGTGCCCAGGCCGTGGACAAGGGCGAGCCCGAACGCCACGAACGACAGCATGTGGAACCAGTGCCACCATCGATAGCCGATCCGCGGCCGGATCCACTCGCTCGCGTACACGGCGAGCAGGAGGTACGTGCCCACGACGCCCAGCGCGACCCACAGCGGTCGGTAATGGCTGAGCAGCGGCACCAGCACCTCGGGCGGCGACAGCCGGATGAACGGGTCGACCGCCACGGCGAGGGTGTGGATCCCCGTGAAGACGAGCGCGAGGATGGTCACGAAGCGATGCAGCTCGGTGGTCACGAAGCGCGTCCACAGCACCGACCGCCACTTCAGGCTCACGATCAGGCCGATCGCGACCGACGCGGTCAGGAGCGCGTAGGCCACGAACCCGCCCGCTCGGGCGATCTCCCAGGTGAGGCTCGATGGGGTCATTCCGCGACGAGACCCGCGGGCTCGGCCCGACCGTCGGGCAGGACGAAGAAGCCGGACAGGTCGCGCTCGGCCAGGAACCGGCCGCCGTCGCTCGGCCCGAGCAGCAAAGCGACCTTGGCCGCTACCTCGGCCTGCGCACACGTGGGTGCCGCGACCGACACCGACCACAGTGCCGTGTCCGACGGCGATCCGGTTCGCGGATCGATCAGGTGATGGCGCTCGACCGAGCCCTGGCGCCAGCGCCGGCGCGCCACGCTCGACGTCGCCAGCGCGCCGCGGACGAGCGACAGGCGATGGGAGCCGTTCGGCGCGTCGACCGCGATCGGCCACGACGACGTTCCTGCCGGCAGGCCGCGGACGGCGAGGTCGCCGCCGGCGTCGACCGCGGCGGTCGCGACGCCTCGATGGGCCAGGAGCGCAATCGCGGCATCGACCGCCATGCCTTTGGCCAGGCCGCCGAGGTCGAGGCCGGTGCCCTCGGGCAGCCGAACCGTGTGCCGCTCGGGGTCGAGCTCGAGCTCGCGCCAGCCGCCCGTCGACGGCGTGAGTGCGGACCGCGAGCGATGCGCGGGCGCGCAGCCGACCCCGTTGAGCTCGGCGAAATCGCGGTCGTAGCCGATCGCCTCGAGCGTCCGGAGGAGCGTCGGGTCGAACAGCCCGTCGGTCGCCTCGGCGGCGCCACGAGCCGTCGCGATCACCTCGAACAGGAGCGCACTGACCTCGTGCCTGCGGCCGGCCGCGGCGTTCAACCGGCTCAGCTCGCTGTCGGGATCGAACCGGGTGCAGATCCGGTGCCAGTCACGGAACAGGCCCTGGACGGCAACCGCCTCGGCGAGCCGGTCGGCCGGCAGGACCACGCTGACGTTGGTGCCCATCGTCGCGAAGTCGTGCCGCGCGAGGCCCTCCGGCGTCAGCAGCCCGTCCGGCGTGGACGACCGGTCCGGCGACGACAGCTGGGTCGACGTCCGTCGCTCGTTCTGAGCCAGGAGCCCGAGGACGGCCGGCCCGAGGGACGCGGCCGTGGTCGTCACGCTCAGGAGCCGCCGGTCGTGAGCACCGGCGTGCCGCCACCGACGAGCAGTGGGGGCTGGACAGGCGGCTGGGCCTGGCCGTTGCCGCCGCCCGTGACGGGGACGCCGGCACGTCCGAAGAAGTCGCCCGGAGCGAGCGTCGGGGCGGCCGGGGCAGCAGTCACGGCTGGGACGCCACCGGTCGCGGTCCCTGCGCCCGTGCCGCCGATGGCGTGCGCGGTGACGCCCACGACGTTGACCGTCGCGAGCCCGAAGAAGGCTCCGAACGACACGATCGCACCCACCGACGCGGTTCGCCGCAGCCGGCCCAGCAGGGCCCGATGGTCGGGCCGTCCGGTCGGCGCGGCCGCGGACTGGATCAGCGTGGACGGCGGCGGGTAGGCGGGGCGTCGGTACCCGGCGACGCTCGCCGTCCCGCGCGGTCGGCGACCGTGGTTGGACCGTGGTCGAGTTGACATGACCGAACCGTAGAGGACGCGAATTGGAGGACGATTGGAGCAGGCGACGCTACCGTGACGCCGTGATTCGCTCCACGCCCTACGACGGCAGGACCCGCGTGACTGGTCGCCGCCGGCCGTCCCTGCTCGTCGTCGAGGACCAGGCCGACCTCGCCGCGATGCTCGCCCAGGTCCTTGAGGAGGAGGGGTTCGCGACCCGCGTGGTCGGCGATGGCCGGCGCGCCGTCGCCGAGGCGATCCGCCAGCCGCCCGATCTCGTCGTGCTCGACGTCCTGCTGCCGGGCCTCGACGGCCTGGGAGTCTGTCGCGAGCTGCGCGCCCGCGGGCTGGCGATGCCCGTCATCCTGCTCACCGCACGCGACGCCGTGGCCGATCGGGTGGCCGGTCTCGAGGCGGGCGCCGACGACTACCTGCCGAAGCCGTTCGCGTTCGAGGAGCTGATCGCGCGGATCCGGGCCCACCTGCGGCGACAGGGCGTCGCAGGCAAGCGGCTCGAGGTTGCCGACCTCGTGCTAGAGCCGGACGCCCACCGGGCCAGTCGGGGCGGCCGGGCCCTGGACCTGTCGCCGACCGAGTTCCGGCTCCTCGAGTCCCTGATGCGGCATCCGGGCGTCGTGCTCAGCCGGTCGACGCTCCTCGAGCGGGTGTGGGGCTTCGACGCCGACCCGACCTCGAACGTCGTCGACCTGTACGTCCACTACCTGCGGCGGAAGGTCGATCGCGGGTTCGCCCGCCCGCTCATCCACACCGTGCGCTCCGTCGGCTACGTGCTCCGCGCGTGATACCCGCGGACCGCCAGGCCGTATTCGCGGATCCCGAGACCGCGCTGTTCGGCCGTCTCCGGCTCCGGCTCGCGCTCGTCATCGCCGTCGTCATCGCCGCGATCCTGATCCTGCTCGACGCGGGGGTGCTGTTCGCGATGGACCAGGTCCTCATCGCCCAGCAGGCCGGCGCCGTCCAGGCCTCCGTGCTCGCCGGCCGCGACGAGCTGCGCGTCGACGTCGAGGGGGTGCGAGTGCGGACGGACCCGGACGAGGGCGCCACCGTGTTCCTCGTGTGGGGCGCGACCGGGAACCTGCTGTTCTCGAGCCAGCCGGTCAACGCCACGGACTTCGCGGCCGCCGCGCGGTCGGTTCAGGGCGGTCTGCCCGGCACGACCCAGGTCACGGTCGTCGGGATCGGGCGCGCGGCGTACCAGGTGGCCGGCACGCCCGTTCGATCGCTCGCGTTCGCGGGCGTCATCCAGGCCGCCCGGAGCCTCCAGCCGATCCGCGACGCGGAAGGGCGAATCACGCTCCTGCTCCTCGTCGCTGCCGCCGCCGGGGTCGTGCTGGCCGCGCTCGCCGGCTGGTTCCTGGCCGGACGATCGCTGCGTCCGGTTCGGGCCGCGTTCCGGCGCCAGCGCGAGTTCACGGCCGACGCCTCGCACGAGCTGCGGACCCCGCTGGCCGTGATCGACGCCGGCGTGCAGGTGCTGGCTCGCCATCCCGAGCGGCCGGTCTCCGCCTCGACCGAGACACTCGCCGCGATCAGCGCCCAGACCGACCGGATGAAGCGCCTCGTGACCGACCTGCTCACCCTCGCCGCGGCAGACGCCGGGCAGGCGTCGCTCAACCAGGCGCCGGTCGATCTCGACGAGCTCGTGCGGTCGACCGCTCGATCGCTCGAGCCGCTGGCTCGGGGGCGCCCCGCCGGGCTGACCGTCGGCCGGCTGGGCGGGGGCACGATCCGGGCCGACCCTGAACGGCTCGGCCAGGCGCTCGGCGCGCTCGTGCACAACGCAATCGAGCACGGCGGGAGCGGCGTCAACGTGACGCTGTCGGCCTGGCGGGAGGGGTCCTCGGCCGTGCTCGAGGTGCTCGACGACGGGCGCGGGATCCCGGCCGCGGAACAGGCGCGCGTCCTCGAGCGCTTCGTGCGCGGGGACCCGGCGCGGTCTGGGAACGGGAGCGGCCTGGGGCTGGCAGTGGCGCGCTGGGTCGCCGAGGCGCACGGCGGGCACCTGACCCTCGCGCCGGCCGACGCAACGGCGAACGGCCCGGGCCTGCGCGCCAGGATCGAGCTGCCGGCGGGGTAGGTCGCGGCTCCCCGGGAGCTGCCTAGACCAAGGTGCTCGGTGAGCGGCCAGCAAGCTCCACGCGAGGCTTGTCGCCCCGGTCGGGTTCGCGGGGGTCGGGTTCGCGGTCGCCGTAGTCGCGGTGGTCGGGTTCGCGGTCGCCAGACCCCGGCGCATACCCACCCGGTGCATGCGATCGGGGCGGGCGGGCCGTGGAGTCGGCGCGTACCCATCGGGAGCATCGATGCCACGCGATCCCGGATCGGCGCCGGCGCACACCCAGCCGCAGCATCGCAGCCGAAGCGTCATCGACCGGTCGTGCGTGACCGGCCGCGAATCACCCGTCCAATCCCTGCCGGTCCGCGGCCACCATTCAGTGGATGGGCACCCGCCGGGAATCCAGGCCGTCGCCGCCGCGAGATGCCCGCGCCACGCTGCGCGGCCGGGCTGCCGGCCGATGCACAGCGCGACCGAAGGGAGGATCCTGCGCGGACGATCCGAAGTCGAACCACGCCACCGAAAGGAGTCGACAGATGCCCCGGAAGATTGTCTCCAGCCTGTATGTGACGCTCGACGGCTACCTTGACGAGCCCGGTCGCTGGTCGTTCCCTTTCTGGTCGGAGGAGGCGTCGGCGTTCAAGGCGCGGGAGCTCGCGGCGAGCGATGCGTTGCTGCTCGGGCGCGTCACCTACGAGGGATTCGCGGCCGCCTGGCCGACCATGGAGGGAACGGGCGAGTTCGGCGAGAAGATGAACGCGATGCCGAAGTACGTCGCCTCGCGGACGCTGGGGACCGCGACCTGGAACGCGACGATCATCCAAGGCGACGTCGCCGAGGCCGTCCGGCGGGTCAGGCAGGAAGATGGCGGCGACGTGCTGATCGGCGGCAGCGGCCAGCTCGTCGACTACCTCACCGGCCACGACCTGATCGACGAGTACCGGCTGCTGATCCACCCGATCGTGCTCGGAGATGGCACGAAGCGCCTGTTCGACGCAGTCCCGCGACGGACGCTCGAGCTCGTCGAGAGCGCGACCCTGCCGAACGGGGTGGTCCTGAACACGTATCGACGGGCCGCCGACGCGACCTCGCCTGAGGTGGCCGACACCAAGCCTGCGGAGGCAGACCAGGGCGGTTGACGCGGTGCCGATCGATCGGTCCTGCGTCAGCCTCCGCTCGCGGCGGCGCGTCGATCCTCGCTGACCCGCACCAGGAGGTCCCACGAGCTGCGCGCCGCGGACACCAGCAGGCTGATGATGACCCACACCAGCCAGTAGAGCGCCGACGGCTCGCCGACCAGCAGGCCGACACCCGCGGCCACGAGGCCGGCCAGTGCCGCAGCGGGCAGGACGAACCGCCAGAACATGGATTCGCCGAGCCGGCCCTGCCGCATGCTGCGCCAGATCGCGGGCGCTCGACGTACCATCCGTGCCCCGCCGAGGACCCCGAACCCGATGTAGGCGATGCCCGTCGAGCCGGGTCCGCCGCTCGGGATGAGGAACACGACGGCGATGAGGAGGACCGTCGAGAAGCTCGCGAAGGCCTGCTCCGCGAACGCGCGGAGATCGTCGCGCGACGAGCCGTTGATCGCGTCCGCGTTGATCGAGAGCGCGACGAACAACAGGCCAATGAGGCTGGCGGACGAGGTCCCCATCGTGACGTAGAAGTCGTGCCAGCTGGTGAACACTGCCTGGTCCATCGCCACCGCCTCCTCGCGTGCGCGCCGTGCCGGCCCGCCCAGAGCGGATCGTAACCTCGGCCGAGCGGCGCGAGGCGCGACCTGAGCTTCGACACGCTCCACCTTCCCCGACACGCTCCACCTTCCCCGACACGCTCCGGTTTCCCGGACCGAGCGACACTACGTCGAGGTCTCGTTCGACCCAGCCATGTGATCCCGGCAGCCAGCGTGGAGGCATGAACATGACAGCCGTCGCCGTGACCCCGAGCCCGGGCTTCATCTCCATCGCCGTGAGCGACGTGGAGCGATCCGCGACGTTCTACGAGACGTTCCTGGGTGGGATCCGCGACACCTTCGACTTCGGTCCCGGGTCGGCGGTGTTCGTGGGCTGGCCG
>OEKD01000251.1_pt1 | contig 14225 bp, 15 predicted proteins | sample 1487541 | NCBI WGS metagenome assembly OEKD01 (sample SAMEA104379579, study PRJEB20068) | metagenome | biome: 1000743; feature: 77; material: 1998 | place: USA | collected 2012 | depth 25 m | reverse complement strand
ATCCCGCCGATGCTGAACCCGGTCAGCTCGTTCGCCTCGCGTGCCGTGGCCCGCCGAATGTCGGGCTCGCCGGTCACGGCCGCCAGGCGGGCGACGTCGACCCGGTTCGGGCCCGACACGAGGCACAGCACGGGCACCGGCCCGTCACCGTCGCCCGGGTGCACGAAGACGAGCGACTTCACGATCTGGCCGAGCTCCGCGCCGACCGCCGTCGCAGCGTCCTGGGCTGTGTGGGTCGATTCGTCGAACACCATCACGTCGAGGGTCACGCCCTTGCGGGCGGCGGCCTCGCGAACGCGGCTGATCGACGCTGATTCGGACTCGGCGGACACCGGCCGGAGAATAGCATCGCGGAACGGGCTGGCACCGGCTCGGCTACGATCGGACGCGATGCCCGGGCGCGACGAGATCGAGGCCGTGCTGTTCGATTGGGACGGCACCCTGGCCGACTCCCTGGCCGACTTCCTGGCGGCCAACGAGGCCGTGATGCGCGCCCTCGGCGTCCCGTTCGACGCCGCGACCTACCGGCGCGTCTACACCCCCGACTGGCGCGTCGTGTACCGCCGCCTGGGTGTCTCCGACGACCGGCTGGACGAGGCGAATGCGCTGTGGCACGAGCACTTTGACCTCCGTTCGCCGGGCACCCTCACGCTGCCGGGCGTGCCCGAGTCCCTCGCCCGCCTGGCTGCCGCGGGCCTGCGCCTCGGCGTGGTCACGGCGGGCGATCGGAGCGTGGTCGAGCCGCTCATCGGGTCGACCGGGCTGGACGACCTGCTCGAAGTCCGCGTCTACGTCGGCGACAGCCCGAAGATCAAGCCCGACCCCGCGCCGCTTCGACTGGCCCTCGAACGACTCGGCATTGCCGCTCGACCGGGCGCGGCCTTCTACCTCGGCGACGCCCCGGACGACATGCGCATGGCGCTCGCGGCGGGCGTCCACGCCGTGGGCGTCGCGTCGCTCATCGGCGAGCCCGACGAGCTCCGCGCGGCAGGTGCCGAGACCATCGTCGCCTCGGTCGCCGAGTGGGTGGCCGGCTGGCTCGACGCGCGCACGGCGAGCGCGACCCCGGCACGGCCGGAGGCGGCCGAGCGCGTCGAGCCGGCCGATCGCCCCGCTTCCGCCGAGGCGGACTGATCGGGTGGACACGATGCCCGCCGATGCGTCCCATCGGCGGCTCGTTCGGGCACTCGTCCTCGCCGACGGCGATGCCCCCGATCGCGCCGGGCTCGATGCCGCGTGGCCGGGCTGGGACCGCGGCATCGACCTCGTGGTCGGCGCGGACGCCGGAGCGCTGGTGGCGGAGCGCCTCGGCCTGAGCCTCGACCTCGTGGTCGGCGACGGCGACTCCGCCGGCGAGGCGGAGCTGGCTCGCCTGGCGGCGGCGGGCGTGGCGATCGATCGCAGCCCGGCCAACAAGGACGAGACCGACACGGAGCTCGCGATCCTCGCCGCCGTCGAGCGTGGCGCGGACGAGCTGACGATCCTCGGGGCGTTGGGCGGGCCGCGGATCGATCACGCGCTGGCGAACGTCGCGCTGCTGGCCCATCCGGCGCTCGCTGGCCGACGGGCGACGCTGCTCGACGGGCGGGCGCGGGTCCGCCTGATCGTCGCGCCCGATGGCTCGGGCCAGCCGGTCCGGCACGCGATCCCGGGCCCGGTCGGTGACATCGTGTCCCTGCTGCCACTGGCCGGCACGGTGAGCGGTATCACGACCCACGGATTCCGCTATCCATTGCATGACGAGGCGCTGCCATTGGGCCCGGCGCGGGGCATGTCGAACGTTCGGTCCGCGGCCGACGCGACGCTCGCCGTCCGGCGTGGGCTCCTGCTCGTCGTCGAGGTCCCGCGGGCGTCCCTGCTACGCTCCGACGATGAGCACGCCTGAGACCGGCGAACTCGCGCCCGAGTTCGAGCTGCCCGACGAGACGGGCACGATCCACCGGCTTGTCGACCAGCGCGGTCGCTGGACGATCGTCTACTTCTATCCCGAGGACGACACGCCCGGCTGCACCACCGAGGCGTGCCAGTTCCGCGACCTCGACGCCGACATCCGCGATCGCGGCGCCGACGTGTGGGGCATCAGCCCGGATGGCGCCGCGTCGCACCGACGGTTCCGTGAGAAGTTCGGGCTGCCGTTCTTGCTGCTCTCGGACGAGGGCCACGCGGTCGCCGATCGATACGGCGCATGGGGCCCCAAGGTGAGCCGGGGTCGCGAGACGATCGGCCTCATCCGCTCCAGCTACCTGGTCGACCCCGACGGCCGGATCGCCCGAGCCTGGCCGAAGGTCAAGGCCGACGGTCATGCCGGCGAGGTGCTCGCCGCGCTCTCCGAGGCCCAGGCGGGCCGTTCGGCGACCGGCGCCTGACCGGCCCGCTATGGGCCCGCTGAATCACAAGAGGCTTCGCTCGTGGGGGGAGACGAGCGAAGCCTCGGACGGCATCCTACCACCAGTGCCATCGCCCGCAAGGACGGTGGGCGCGCCGGTTCGCCGACCGTGACGCAGGCGAACGGCTCGTCGGCGGAGGCGCCGGAATCCGCGACCCCCGGTCCGACGCACCACGAATGGCGACCCGATCGGTTCATGGTCATCGTCGCCCACCCGGACGACGCGGACTTCGGGCCGGCCGCGACTGCGGCACGCTGGATCGACGAGGGGTCCGTCGGCTGGCTGGTGTGCTGCACCTCCGGCGACGCGGGCTCCGACGACGTGGACACCGACCCGCTCGAGCTGGCCGCCGAGCGCGAGCGCGAGCAGCGGGCGGCGGCCGCGGTCGTCGGGTACGAGGGGCTCACGTTCCTCCACCAGCCGGACGGTGCGCTGGCCAACGACCTAGCGCTGCGCGAGCAGCTGGTGCGCGAGATCCGGACCTTCCGGCCGGACGCGGTGCTGTGCACGGATCCCGAGGTCGTGTTCTATCGCGACGGCGGCGTCAATCATGCCGACCATCGCGCGGCCGGCATCGCGGCGGTCGATGCCGTGTACCCGGCGGCGCGCAACCCGATGGCCTTTCCCCATCTCGCGCGGGCCGGGCTGAGCCTGCACCGCGTCCGGCGGCTGTACCTGTTCTGGACCGAGCAGCCGAACGCGTGGATCGACGTCACGGCGACGATCGGGCGGAAGATCGACGCGCTGCGGGCGCACCCGAGCCAGATCCGCGAGCCTGAACGGCTCGAGGGCCGGATCAGGGACTGGGCGGCCGAGGAGGGCGGGCGAATCGGCGTCGCCGCCGCGGAGGCCCTGCGGGTGATCGTGATCGACGACGACGAGCCACCCGAATCGACCACGCAGGAGACACCGGAGAGGGCGGGCGACTGACTCGCCCGGTCAGCGCTCGGGCGTCACTCCGGCTCGAGCAGCAGCGGTCGTAGCCGACCCCACGCGTTCCACACCTCGGTCAGCGCGTCGGCTCGACGGCCGAGCAGCGAGATGAGCTCGCCGAGGGACAACCCACCTGCCGCTGCGGCGAGGTATTCGTCGGCCGAGACCGTGACCCGGTCCAGGAGCCCGACCATCTCCTGGTCGTTCGGCCAATGGCGGATCCGCATCGGGTCGAGACCGGCGAAGCCGACGGCCATCGACAGGTCGCGCTGCGTGGGCACCCGATCGTCGACGAAGCCGCCGAGGCCGTCGAACCGGAAGCCGAGCGAGGCGAGGGCGCCGACGATATCGCGGCACTGGTCGCGCGTGAACGGGCCCCAGAACGGGTCGTCGGTCGGGAACTCGAGGGCGGACGCCTCGATCGCCCGGGCGATGATCGCATCGACCAGGTCGGCCAGCGCGAGCTGCCAATGGCGTCGCGCGGCGATGTCGTCTCCGGCCATCTCGGCCGCTACGCCGGCCATGACCGGCCGATCGCCGCGAAGGATCCGGAGGATGGGCGCGTCGGCCGCGGTCTGGTTCGCTGCCGCGTCGACCTGCTCCAGCGGCTCCGTCGTGCCGAGGCCGAGCCGATCGCGCTCGGCAACCCCGGACGACGTGGTCGCGACGGCTCGCGCGCCGGGCTCGAGTGACGGCTCGAGCGGGTGGCGGGCGGCGCGCTCGCGCTGCGCGGCCTCGTCGCAGTCGGCTGCGGCCTGCCGGGCGGCGACACACGCCTCGTCCGCGGCCTCGGCCTTGATCCGGGCGGCATCCGCCTCGACCGTGAGGCGCTCGAGTGTCACCACCAGCTGGTTCGCGGCCGCTCGGGCCGACGTCGCGCTCGCGGTCGCATCCCGGGCCTGGTTGTTGATCCGGTTGATCTCGGCCAGCCACGTTCGCGCGGCCGCCTCAACCGAATCCCGGCCGGTTGCACTGTCGCGCTCTCGACGGAAGCGTCGCTGAGCCTGGTCCTTGGCGGATCGAATCGCGCGCGCGTCGGCCAGCTGGTCGGCCTGCTCCGCCCGGTCGTGGTGATCGTCGTACTGGCGCTGGGCGGACCGCAGCGCATCGGCCGCCGCGGCCGCCTGCTCGCGACCGCGGACGGCGACGGCGCAGCGCTCGTCGGCCACGCGCCGAAGGTCCGCGCACGGGCCGGCCTCGGGCGTGGCGGCTTCGGGCCCGGGTGCCGCGGGCGCAGCGCCCACGTCGGGGTGGTCCGCTTCGGGCGGCGTCGGCTGTGTCGATTCCGTCGCCTCGTTCGGCTCCGGCGATCCGTTCGACCCAGTCGATCCGGCTGATTCGGGAGGCGTGGCCGAGCCGAGCGCCGCCGGCGCGCGGGTCCGTCCGGGGTCGCCGCCGCGGTCCCGGGCACCCGACCGGGCGAGGACCGGCCGGGCCGCTGCCGTGGCCAGGGCCGCGACGCTCGGCGGGGCGACACCGCGAAGTGCCGCCAGTTGCGGATCGGGCTCGCGATCGATCGAGATGGCTCGAGCGGGCAGCGGCGCCAGCCGCAGTGGCGCAGGCAGATCGGCGGTCGGCGGACCGTCCGTCGCCGTCGCCGGCGGGAGCGCGGCCGTGGGCCGAAGGTCGATCAGGTTCGGCGTCCGGATCGCCGACGGATCGAGCGCGGCGACGTCCTCCTCCTCGCTGTCGCGGTCCAGGACCCGACGGTCGGCCGGCCCGCCGCGGGCCGGGCCGGCCGGGTCGAGGAACGCGGAGCCGGCCAGCGTGGTTGCCCGTCGCGGCACGCTGTCGCGCTCGACCACGACCCGCACCTCGGCGCCGCTCGACGGTCGCGACCGGATCACGACGATCAGCGCGGCACCCACAGCCAGGCCGAGCAGCAGCCCGAGTGCCAGAAAGGCGAACTCGCTCGCGGTCACACGCTCTCCTCGGCCGGCCGTCGCCGGTGGGTCTGCCTGGTGGGTCCGAGGGCAGCGTAGCTGCGAGCCCGGGCGCGGTCAACCTCGGGGCGGCGTACGGCGATGTGCGCCGCGGGTCGCCGACGTGCTTTGCGCCGCTCGTCGGCCGGGTGGTAGATTCGAACGGTCGCGCCGTCGCTGCGACGTCCCTGCCCACAGCCTGAGGAACGGAAAGGCTCAACCCCGCACGTGGCGCTCGATCCCTACCAGGAGTTCCTCGTCCAGCCCGTCGACGCATCCTGGCTCCAGTGCAACATCGAGTGCCAGGAAGCGTGCCCGGTCGGGACGAACTGCCGCGGCTACCTGAACCTCGCCGCCGAGGGCCGGTTCGAGGAGGGCTACATCCTGAGCCGCGAGCCGAACCCGGTCGCGGCGATGTGTTCGTACGTCTGTTCTGCCCCCTGCGAGCGCGCCTGCCGGCGCGGCGACATCGACCGCCCGCTCGCGATCCGAGCGATGAAGCGCTTCCTGGTCGAGTGGCACGAGGCCTCCGGCATCCCGGACGTCATGCCCCAGATCACGCCGCGGGACGAACGTGTCGCCGTCGTCGGCGCGGGCCCGGCCGGCCTCGCGGTGGCGCGCGAGCTTGCGGTCAAGGGCTATCGCGTGGCGGTGTTCGACAGCCTGCCGTATGCGGGCGGGACGATGCTCATCGGCGTTCCCGCCTTCCGCCTGCCGCGCGAGGCGATCGAGATGGACGTCCGCCTGATCGAGCGCCTGGGCGTCACGTTCCGCTACTCCACCACGATCGGTGTCGACATCACATTCGAGCAGCTGCGCGCGGACTACGACGCGGTCGCGATCACGGCCGGGGCCATGAACGCGGTCGGCCTGGATGTGCCGGGCGCCGATCTCGAGGGCGTGCAGTACGGCGTCGACTTCATGAAGATCGCCAACCTCGGCCAGGAGCTGACGGTCGGCAACGACGTCGTCGTGATCGGCGGCGGCTACACGGCCATGGACTGCTCACGAACCAGCCTCCGCCACGGCGCGGACAACGTCTCGATCGTCTATCGGCGGACGCGATCCGAGCTCGTCGTCGACGAGGAGGAGCTGGGCGAGACGGAGCGCGAGGGGGTCCGGATGGAGTTCCTCGCCAGCCCGGTCGAGGTCCTCGGCGAGGACGGCCACGTGACCGGCGTCCGGTTCATCCGCAACCGGCTCGGCGAGCCCGACGCCTCGGGCCGGCGGTCGCCGATCCCGGTCGAAGGCTCGGAGTTCGTGATCAAGGCCGATACGGTCATCCCGGCCGTGTCCCAGGCCGCCGACCTGACGTTCCTGCCTGTCGAGGCCAGCTTCGAGATCAACCGCGGTCGGGTCAAGGTCGATCCGGCGACGTACGCGACCAACGTCCGGGGCGTGTTCGCGTGCGGGGACTTTGTGACCGGGCCGACCACGCTGATCGAGGCCGCCGGACACGGCAAGAAGTGCGCCTACGCGATCGATCGCTATCTCGCCGGCCGGACCGACGTCACGGTCACGCCGAACGTGAAGATCACGAGCTCGTGGCGCCACGACATGCCCGAGTTCTACGACGTCCTGCCGCGCCAGCACATCCCGATGGTCCAGCTCGACGCGCGCATGCCGTCGACCGACCCGGCGGTGAACTTCACCACCCCGGTCGAGCGCGGCTACGGCGCCACGCAGGCGGTCGCCGAATCGACGCGCTGCCTGATGTGCAACTTCAACATCTGGTTCGACCCCTTCCGGTGCGTGCTGTGCGGCGCGTGCGCCGACGTGTGCCCGGAAGGCGTCATCCACATGGTCGACATCAACCAGCTCAAGTCGGAGGGCCTCCTGCCCGAGGTCGAGGAGGCGTACGGCTGGGAGCAGGGCGGCGCGATGATCCTCGACGAGGAGCGCTGCATCCGCTGCGCGCTGTGCGTCAAGCGGTGCCCGTTCGACGCCATTACGATGGAGCGGTTCGAGCTGGCTGAGGTGTCGAGCGACGGACGGCTGTACAAGGAGTCGTACCGCGACGCACAGCTGGCCGGCACCCCCGGCGTCGCAGGAGGAGCCCGGTGAGTTTCCTCGAGCGGGTGGACCAGACCATCCGCCGAAGTCCCGTGTGGCGGTCGCTGTTCCGCCAGCCGTACCCGAACGACGAGCGGTCGCGGGCCTACGCGGTCATGAACAACGTGTTCCTGCACCTGCACCCGGTGCGGGTCCGGCAGCACGCGGTCAAGTTCGCGTACACGTTCTGCCTCGGCGGGCTGTCGTTCTTCCTGTTCCTGGTCCTTGTCGTGACCGGCGTGTACCTGATGTTCTTCTACGTCCCATCGGCCACCCAGGCATACACGAACATCCTCGACATCCAGTCCAAGGTCGCGTTCGGGTTGCTGACCCGGAACATCCACCGCTGGGCCGCGCACCTGATGGTGTTCTTCGTGTTCCTGCACATGATGCGGGTCTTCTACCACGGCGCCTACAAGCCGCCGCGCGAGTTCAACTGGGTGGTCGGCGTGGTGCTCCTGTTCACCACGATCCTGCTGAGCTTCACCGGCTACCTGCTGCCGTGGGACCAGATCGCGTACTGGGCGATCACGATCGGCACGAACATGGCCGGCTACGCGCCGCTGTTCAACACTCCGACCAAGTTCATCCTGCTGGGCGGGCTGGAGGTCGGCCAGAACACGCTCCTGCGGTTCTACGTGCTGCACATCATGGTCTTCCCGCTCGTTGCAGCGATCTTCCTGGCGGTGCACTTCTGGCGCATCCGCAAGGACGGCGGGATATCGGGCCCGCTATGACGACCCAGCTCCGGATCGTCGCAACCTTCGGGCCCGCCGGGCGACGCTCATGACCGAGACGAAGAAGCCCGAGACGCTGCCGGCCGAGCCGGGTCGGGTCGTGCAGCCGGTCGATCCGGCGCGCCGGACCGAGATCGACAAGCAGCGCGTGCCGATGTCGGCACGGCCGTACCGCCTGCTGGCGATGGTCAAGCAGGACGCGGTCGTGCGGGTCCAGAAGGAGCCCGACGACACGGTCATGACCTGGCCGCACCTGCTCTCGATCGAGTTCCTCGCGGCGGGCATGATGAGCATCCTGCTGCTGCTGATGGGCCTGTTCGTGAACGCCCCCCTCGAGGAGCTCGCGAACGGCAACGTGACGCCGGCGGTCGCGAAGGCGCCGTGGTACTTCCTCGGGCTGCAGGAGCTGCTGGCCTACTTCCACCCGACCGTGTCGGGCGTGCTGGTGCCGACGCTCATCTTCGTGGGCGGCATCCTGCTGCCGTACGTCGACCGCGGCAACCCGGGGGCCACCCGGCCGTCGGAGCGCAAGACCGCGGTGATCCTGTTCTCGCTCATCTGCATCCTCGGGCTCACGCTCACCTTCGTGGGCATCTTCTTCCGAGGCCCGGGCTACAGCTTCGTCATCCCGTACGTGAACACCGACGGTCTCCACTTCTCCCTGTGACCGCATGACCGCGTCTCATCCAGTCCCGTCCCACGGAGCGTCATGAGCAACTACCACGTCGAGCCGGCCAGCCGGCCCCAGGCCCTGTCGAGCGAGGCGATCAAGGCGCTCCGCCACGAGCAGGTCCAGGGGATCTCGCGCCGCCAGGTCCTGCGCTATTCGCTGGCCGGTGGCGTGCTGGTCTGGCTGACCGAGGTGATGGTCGGATCAATCGGCTTCCTGTGGCCGAACCTCTCGGGTGGCTTCGGGGGCAAGGTCACGATCGGCAAGTACAACGACATCAAGCTCGCGAACAGCAGCCTGCCGATCGACCAGGGCTTCCCGGCATACGTGCCCGAGGCGCGCGCCTACATCGTGCTCATCAACCCGGCCCGCCAGGATTTCGTGCCCGGCACGGACACGACCGGCGATGGATCGGCGATGAACGTCCGCTCGCTGTACCAGCGCTGTCCGCACCTCGGCTGCAAACCCAACCCGTGCCTCAAGAACTTCTGGTTCGAGTGCCCATGCCACGGCTCGCGCTACGACCGGCTCGGGATCAAGGCCGCCGGCGCCCAGTACGGTCCGGCGCCGCGGAGCATGGACCGCTTCTCCGCGACGGTTCATCCGGACGGCACGCTCGAGCTCGACACCGGCAAGATCACCCTCGGCCCTCTGCCGATCGCGCTCGGCCAGCCCGGCCTCATCCCGCCGAAGAGCCCGACCGGGTGCATCTGACGCCGACGTCGGACCTGACCCCGACGACCGCCCGACGAGGAGACCGATGACCGACCAGCCCGGACGCGAGCCCGAGCAGCGCCTCCCGGTGCCGCGACCGCCGGCCCAGCCGGCGCCGGCCGACCGGTTCACCGCGGCGCCGGCGCTCCACAGCTTCGAGCTGACGCCGGAGCGGGCCGCCGGCATCGTCCGCCAGTCGGCGAGCGCGCGCTGGATCGGCTTCCTGGCCGTGTGCGTCGTCGTCCTGTTCGTCGTCATCTACTACTTCTATGAGCTCGGTCTGCCCGGCGGCCTGTCGCAGAGCCGCCAGACGAGCGAGGCCAACGCGCAGCTCGTGACCTCGGTCGAGCGGGGCTACGACCTGTATCAGGCGAACTGCGCGCAGTGCCACGGCGTGAATGGGCAGGGCTTCGCGAACCAGGCCGGAGCGCCGCCGCTGCACGATCAGCAGAAGCTCTTCCAGCACCTCAACGAGAACTACATCCGGACCGTGCTGACGGTCGGCGGCCGATACGTGTGCGGCAACGCGAACAGCGCGATGCCGATCTGGTCAAACGAGGGCTCGCCGCCCGGACCGCTCAACTACGACCAGATCAACGACATCATCGCGTTCCTCAGAGCGCCGTCGAGCCAGACCTTTGTGGTCCGCGATCCGGGCACGTCCGAGCCGGTCAAGAACCCGGACGGCACCGACAAGACGTTCCAGGGCTGGCGCGATACGAGCTACAAGCCGGCGGCCAACGCGACGCCCTTCCCGGCCTGCTGGACCAACGCGTTCACCGGCAGCGGCAGCTCGGCATCGCCGGCCGCGTCCGGTGCCGCCGGGTCCCCAGCGGCCTCGGGCAGCCCGTCGGCCAGCGGCTCGGGCGGCCCGACCGGCGCCCAGCAGCTCAAGCTCACGGCCCAGAACATTGCCTATACCGAGACGACCCTCGAGGCGGCGGCCGGCTCGCCGATCGCCCTGGCGTTCGACAACGAGGACGCCGGCATCCCCCACAACGTCGTCATCCACCAGGGCGACGTGAACGGCACGGCGGTCTTCACCGGCGCGATCTTCCCGGGCGTGGCGACGCAGACCTACAACGTCCCGGCGCTCACCGCAGGTACGTACGTGTACCAGTGCGAGGTGCACCCGAACATGCAGGGAACCCTGACCGTCAAGTGATCGAGCGCCGGCGGCCCGCCGGCGGGGATGGAGGACGATGGCCCAGCAGGCGCTGAGCTCAGGCAAGCCGCGCGGACGAGTCCTGTTCGGGCTGCTCGACGCGGACGGCTGGACATGGGCGTCGGTGAAGGCGGCCTTCTGGTTCGTGGTCATGATCCTGCTCCTCGGCTACCTGCCGGATCGGGCCTACTACTTCACGGTCTTCCAGACGATCGACCTCGGCGTGCAGGTCTGGACGCCCGTGAACCTGTGTCCGCCCTCGAACCAGGGCCTGCCCTGTCCGCCGCCGACCGGCAGCGCCCTGCCGTGGCAGCCGGCGCCGGCGGTGCTCAGCCTGCCGGCACCGCGCGTCGACGGCGCGCTCGTCCAGGCGGGCTCGAACCTGCTGTACATCGGCGGCTCCGATGGAACCACGGCCACGGCCGACGTCTACGTCAGCCCGCTCGTCAACGGCTCGACGTTCGACAAGTGGCAGGCCGGACCGGCCCTGCCGGCCCCGCGGTCGAATGCGGCGGCGATCTTCCTCGACGGCTCCGTGTACGTCTTCGGCGGCGACGACGCGTCGGGCCAGCCGACGACGACGGCCTACGTCCTGACCCCGAACACCGACACGGGCGCGCTCGGGGACTGGCAGGCGGCCGATGCCGCGAAGCTCCCGATCGACCTGCCCGCGGCCCGCGCCGGCTCGGCCGTCGTGGCCGCACCCGACGGCCTGATCCTGGTCGGCGGCACGGACGGCACGGCGCCCGTCAAGAGCGTCTGGAAGTCGACCGTCGACAAGGCGTCGAAGCTCACCGCGTGGCAGCCGAACGCCGACCTTGCTCAGGCGGTCGACAAGCCCGCGGCCGCGCTCAGCGGGAACGCCCTGTGGGTCCTCGGCGGAACCGACGCGAACGGCGCGACCCGTCTCGTCCAGCGCGGCGACCTCGGCACGACCAGTGCGGGCAGCGCCGTCACGCGCTGGGCCACGCCCGTCGATCCGAACGGCAGCCAGAACCTGCCCGCGCCACGGACCGACGCGGCCGGCTTCCTCGCCAACGGCACGCTCTACCTCGTCGGCGGCAGCGACGGCACGACCCCGAAGGGCGAGCTGTGGTGGGCCATCCCCGACGCCAGCGGCAACATCCCGGAGTGGAAGCACCTGGCCGCGAGCGACCTGCCGACGGAAGGCCTGAGTGGCAGCGGCGTCGCGGTGAGCGGACCGACCGCGTTCCTCGTCGGCGGCCGAACGTCGGCGGGGCTCGTGGCCGGTGCGGCCCGGGCCAACCTGGCGCCCCTGCCGCCGTTCTTCCAGCTCGGGATCGCGGGCGTGACGATCCCGGCCCTCGCGATCGGGGGCGAGGTGGGCCAGCAGCTCGGCTACCTCAACGCGTTCGGCGTGGGCACGATCGACTTCGTCCTCCTGGTCGTGATCGGCTGGGCATACGCCCACAAGGACCAGGTCCGAGCGATGCGCGAGCGACTGCGCGCCCGACGCGAGGGTCGAGGCTAAGCGCGGCCGTCAGCTGGCGAGGTCGCCCTCGCCGGGCTCGGGAGGCCCGGTCCGGATCGGCAGGCGGGCGGCGCCCCAGGCGACCATCCCGCCCGTGAGGTTGACCGCGAGCGGATAGCCATTCCGGACCAGGTGTGCCGTGGCGGCCGCGGACCGGCTGCCCGAGTGGCAGACCAGGAACAGCGGTCGGTCCGCCGGCAGCTCGCGGAAGCGGGCCGCGAACTCGGGCAGCGGCACGAGGACCGCGCCCGCGATCCGGTCAGCCGCGAACTCGTCGGGGTTGCGCACGTCCACGACCAGCGGCGCGCCTGCGCCGTCCGCCGCGCCGGCCTCGAGCCGCTGCGCTGCCTCGAGCGGCGCGATGGACGGAATGCCGAACGCGGTCATCGAGCGAGGCCGTCGTCGATGGGTGGCGGAGGCACGAGCGCCAGCAGCGCGCGTGCGTCGGTCGGACCGGCGTCCGGCCGAGCGGCGAGGTCGTCGAGCGTCGCGAGTCGGCGCTCGATCGCGCCCGGCAGCGACGCGATCCCGCGGGCGGTCACGGCCGCCGGGCCGGAGACGCCGCTCGAGGCGAGGTCGTGGAGGATGATCGACAGGCGCGTCGGGTCGCTCGCCGCTCGGGCCAGCCGGTCGCGCGCTCCGGCCATGTTCTTTGCCACGCCCGTGGCGTTGCCGCGCGTCGCGTGCACGTACGCCGCGGCCAGCTTGATCAGGCCTTGGTGCAGCTCCCGCTCGATCGGGTCGGCGGCGCCCATCCAGGCCGGCTCGAGGATCTCATGCGCCTCGAAGAAGTCGGCCCGGGCATATGCCTCGAGTCCAGCCGCGAACGCGGCGCGGCGCGCGTCGAGGGCCAGCGGCCGATATGCCTTCGACCGCCCGTCCTGATCGATCCGACCGGCGACCGGCTCGCCCGCAGAGGACGGGGCCGTCACTCGAGCTCGATGAGCGGGCGCCGCCCGCCGAAGCCCGCGTCGAGCTCGTGCCACCATTCGACCCGCTCCTCGCCGAGACGCCAGCACAGACAGATCGGGCGGCCGTTGACGAGGGCCGGGAAGTCGATCAGCCCGGTCTCGATGTCGCGCAGCGTGATGCCCCACTCGTCGATCCGGGCGACCCCGGCGGACATCTGGTCGATCACGCCCTGCATCCGCAGTCGCAGGTTGCGGAGCGTCCGGTCGGTCTCGGCCGTGGGCGCGTCGCCGCTGCCCGAGCCGCCGCCGGCGGGGGTCGTCGACTCGATCGCGCTCATCCGCTCGACCACCCGGTCGCGCATCGCGACGAGGTCGGCGCGCTGTTCGCGCAGCGTTTCGAGGATGTCGCGCACGTCGGCCAGCCGCTCCTCCGCGGCGTCGATCGTGTAGTAGTCGGTCACGCGGCGGATTTTACGGGCCGCGGCGCGAACGTGCGGCCGAGCGGGCGGTCGACGGTGCTAGCATCGCGGGCATGCGGATCGCCGATCGGATGGCGCGGCTCGGCACCGAGACCGCGTTCGAGGCCGCCGCCCGCGCGCGAGCGCTCGAGGCCGATGGCCGATCGATCGTCCACCTCGAGATCGGCGAGCCGGACGCCGACACGCCGGCCAACGTTCGCGAGGCGGCGAAGCGCGCGCTCGACCGGGGCGAGACGCACTACGCCCCGTTCCCCGGCATCCCGGCCCTGCGCGAGGCGATCGCCGACGACGCGACGGCGCGCAAGCGGTTCGCGGTCACGCCCGAGCGGGTGTTCGTGACCATCGGCGGCAAGGGCGTCATGGAATACGCGATCCTCGGGCTCGTTGATGAGGGCAGCGAGGTGATCGTGCCCGACCCGGGCTATCCGATCTACGAGTCGCTCACCCGGTTCGTCGGGGCCACCCCCGTCGCGATCCCGATCCGGATGGCGAACGACTTCCGGCTCGACGTCGACGAGCTGGCCGGCCTCGTCACCCGCCGCACCCGCCTGCTGATCCTGAACTCGCCGGCCAACCCGACGGGCGGCCTGCTGACCCGGGCCGACCTCGATCGGATTGCCGAGATCGCCGTCCGGCACGACCTGTGGGTCATGACCGACGAGATCTACGGCCGGATCACGTACGACGGCGCGGAGCACGTCTCGATCGCGGCGCTGCCCGGCATGGCCGAGCGCACGATCGTGCTCGACGGCTTCAGCAAGAC
>OEKD01000150.1_pt3 | contig 14412 bp, 13 predicted proteins | sample 1487541 | NCBI WGS metagenome assembly OEKD01 (sample SAMEA104379579, study PRJEB20068) | metagenome | biome: 1000743; feature: 77; material: 1998 | place: USA | collected 2012 | depth 25 m | reverse complement strand
TGGTCGCGACGATGGCCGCCGAGCACGCGGATCCGGGCGAGGGCTCGGGCCGCCGCCACCACCCGACCCGGCGCGAGCGAGCCGAGCGATGACGCCCCGCTCCGGCAAGGTCCGCCTGGCGCGCCTGACTGACCTCGCGGCACTGGGCGAGCTGTCCCGGCTGGCGCAGAACGGAACGTCCGACACCCGTTCCCTCGGGCTGCCGGTGTCGGGTCCGCCGATGGGCGTGTTCAACCTGTTCCGGCTGCCCCTCGGTGCCTTCCGCCCGCACGACCTCATGTACGTATTCGAGCAGGACGGCGGCCTGGCCGGCCTGCTGCGCGTCGAGCGCGAGAGCCATCGCGACGAGTGGACGATCGTCGAGCTCGACGGGATCGGCCAGGCCGACGCCGGCGACATCCGGTTCCGGCTGGTCCAGCATCTGCTGCGCGACGGCCAGAAGCGTGGTGCCGCCCGGTTTCACGTCGCGTGCGCGGATCGCGACGGCAATGTCGAGCTGTTCATGCAGGCCGGCTTCGTCCGCTACGGCGACGAGCAGATCCTGGCCCGGCCGGCGAACGCGCCGCTGCCCGCCCCATGGACCGAGGAGAAGCTGGCGGCCTGCAACATCCGCCCGGCCGACCCGAAGGACGCGCTCGCGCTGAGCCGGCTGTACGCCGCGGCCACGCCGCAGCCGGTCCAGCGCCTCGAAAGCCTCCGGCTGCCCGATTGGGAGCGCCAGGGACTCAACTGGCGGGTGCCGCGCAGCTCGCTCGCGCCGATCCTCCGATTCGCCGACGTCGAGGCGTTCGTCCAGGCAGCACCGGGCGGTGGCGGCGACGGGACCCAGCTCGACGGCTTCGTCCAGGTCGGCGTCGCGAAGGAGGACCAGCCCCACTACCTGAAGGTCGTGGCGCGGCCCGGCGTCGACGCTATGCCGATCGTCGAGTTCGCGCTCGGGCTCATCGCCGAGCGCACGGCCGCGCGGGCCGGCCAGGATCGAGCGCAGGCCGTGATCGCGCCCGTCCGGACCTACGAATCACCGGTCGATCGCAGGCTCGAGGACCAGGACTTCAGCTCCATCGCCGTCGTCACCCTGCTGATGAAGGAAACCCTCGTCCGGGTCGCCGAGCCGGCCCTCGTACCGGCCGGCGTCCGCTAGTGGAGGCACGCGTGAGCGGCTCCGATCAGCGCCGAGAAACGATCGACAACCTCGAGGTGCTCCTTGCCGCCCTGCCGCCCGAGATCGTCGACGCCGTCCATCGGCTGCCCGAGAAGGAGGCGCTGATCGAGGTCGTGCTCGACCTTGGGCGTCGACCGGAGGCGCGCTTCCCGTCGAGCGAGGTCACGCTGCTCGATCGCGAGGTCGTCGACGCCGACGTCAACCATGTCGTGGACCACATCGGCGCCTTCGGCGACGACAACCGGGCGGGCATCGAGCGGACCCTGCACCGTATCAGCGCGATCCGCAACCGGACCGGCAAGATCGTCGGGCTCACGCTGCGGATCGGGCGCGCCGTGTACGGCACGATCGAGATCATCAACGACTACGTCGAGACCGGGAAGTCGATCCTGATCATGGGCCGACCGGGCATCGGCAAGACCACGATGCTGCGCGAGGCGGCGCGGGTCCTGGCCGACGACCTCGGCAAGCGGGTCGTGGTCGTCGATACCTCGAACGAGATCGCGGGCGACGGCGACATCCCCCATCCGGCGATCGGCAAGGCCCGCCGGATGCAGGTTCGGACGCCCTCGCTGCAGCACGAGGTGATGATCGAGGCGGTCGAGAACCACATGCCCCAGGTCATCGTCATCGACGAGATCGGGACGGAGCTCGAGGCCCAGGCCGCGCGCACGATCGCCGAGCGCGGCGTCCAGCTGATCGGCACCGCGCACGGCAACAACCTCGACAACCTGATGCTCAACCCGACCCTGTCGGATCTCATCGGGGGGATCCAGAGCGTCACCCTGGGCGACGAGGAGGCGCGTCGCAGGCGGACCCAGAAGAGCGTCCTCGAGCGCAAGGCGCCGCCCACCTTCGACGTGATCGTCGAGATCCAGGACCGCGAGCGCGTCAGCGTCCACGCCGACGTGGCCGAGACCGTGGACGCGCTGCTGCGCGGCGATCCAGTGGCCCCGGAGCTGCGCTGGCGAGACGACGAGGGCGTGCACCGGTCGCAGGCACGACCGCGTCCGTCGCCGCGCGAACAGCCGGGCGGCGAGCGGTTCGCCGGCCTCGTCGGATCGGGCGCCGGCTGGCGGGTGGAGCCCGGCTGGCGCGGCGAGCCGGGCTACCGAACGAACCTCGGCGTCGAGGGCGGCCTCCGCCCCGGCTATCGGCCAGGATCGTCGGGCTCGTGGCGTCCCGGCCGGGCGAGCCAGCCGACCGGACCCGGCCCGAACGGTGGTGCTGTCCCGGGCGGCTCGCGTGGGCCGAGTGGATCGGCGCCCGGCCGGGACGCGCCGCGCGGGTTGTCGACGGTCGCACCGTCGCCCGAGGCGCCGTTCGTCGCCGGCGAGATCGCCGATCGAGGCCCACTGGAACGGGCCGATGGGGCCGTCACGGCAGCCGAGATCCGGGCCCGCGACGCGCGCGAGCTGGCACGCCAGCAGGCCTGGCGCCAGGAGGCGACGAAGGCCATCAACGCACTCCGCGAGGACGAAGGAACGCGGCCGGTCAACGCCGCGGAGCTGGCTGACGGATCAGGGCTCGAGGCCGGCGCCCAGGACGACGAGGCCGGCGCCGATCAGGCCGGCGAGGCCGCGGCCGACGAGGACGGAGAGCCGCTCCGGGTCGTCGGCGGCGGGGCGCTCCCGACGCTCGGCGTGCTGCCTCACGGCGTGAGCCGCAAGCGGCTTGAGCAGGCGATCCGCGAGCTCCAGCTGCCGGCGATCGTGGCCCGCGACGTGGACGAGGCAGACGTGGTCATGACCCTGCGCTCGGAATATCGTCAGAAGCCGCCGGCGGTCCGCGAGGCAGAGGAGCGCGGCCTGCCGGTGTACGTCCTCAAGAGCAATACGATCCCCCAGATGCAGGCCTCGCTGACCTCGATCTTCAGCCTCGAGGTGGACCCGCGCGAGGCTGCGCTGCGCGAGACCGAGGAGGCGATCGGGCTGGTCATCGAGAAGGAGTCGCCGGTCGAGCTGTCGCCCCAGAACGCGTACATCCGGCGCCTGCAGCACCAGATGGCCGAGCGCGCGAACCTCGTCTCCCGCTCGCGCGGTCGCGAGCCATACCGTCGGGTGCGGCTCTATCCGGACCCTGCGCGGAGCGCGTGGCGCTGAGGGCGGTCGGCCCGAGCGTCGGCGCCCGGCCGCCGACGTGACCCTCACCCCGGCCGACCTTCGACTGCTGTGGCGCGGGCTCGTGGCGTACGGCCTGGTCGGCGGGGCCGTCGCGATCGCCGGGCTCGTCGTCGCGGCCGCGCTGGCCGTGCAGATCGGCTCGATCAACGGGCAGGTCGGAGCGATCGGCGACACGATCGGCTCCAGCGCGCAGACGCTCGACGACGCCGCGGGGTCCGCCCGGACGATGTCGACGAGCCTCGACACGACGGCGCCCGACCTCGACAATGCGTCGACCTCGCTGGGCGTGCTCGTGCCGACGCTGCGGGCGCTCGCGACCGAGACGGGCAGCGTCTCGATCCTCGGCCAGCGGCCGCTCGCCACGGCGGCCACGCTGTTCGGCCAGACCGCCGATCAGCTCGACGCCCTGCGGACGCCGCTCGGGCACGCGGCCGCGAGCCTGCGCGCGAACCGGGACTCGATCGCCGGGCTCGGTGAGTCGCTGTCTCGATTGGCCACGGACCTGCGGTCGGTCCGGTCGTCGGTGATCGACGGCGGGGCGGCCGCGAGCCTGCGCCAGGCGCTTGCATTCGTCGCGATCGGCACGCTGCTGCTCGCCGCGGGCCTGCTCGTCCCGGCCGTCGCGGCGCTGTGGTTCGGCCTCGCGCTTCGGCGCCGGCTGGCAAGGGCCTGAATCGACCACGCAGCGCGGGCGCGCCACCCAGCCCGCGCGATCAGTCCGCGAGGTCGTGACGCAGCGCCGAGCGTGCCGCGTGCCAGCCGCACATCCCGTGGACGCCGGCACCGGGCGGGGTCGACGACGAGCACATCGTGAGGCCCCGCACGAGACGGTAGGGGTCGATCGCCGGCCAGGGCCGGAAGAGCAGCTGTCGCCAGTCGCCGGACCCGCCGTTGATGTCGCCTCCGACGTAGTTCCGGTCGTAGGCCTCCATCGCGCCGGCGTCGTGCGTGCTCCGCGCCAGCACCAGATCGCGAAAGCCGGGCGCGAATCGCTCCAGCTGCGCCTCGATCGCGGCCGTCATGTCAACCCCGGATCCGTGCGGGACGTGGCAGTACGCCCAGGCCACGTGCTTCCCGGCCGGAGCGCGCGACCGGTCGAACACTGTTGGTTGCGTCACCAGCACGAACGGGCGCCCGGCCGTACCTCCGTGCACCACGGCGGACTCGGACCGGACGACGTCGGCCATCGGGCCGCCAAGGTGAACCGTGCCGGCCCGACCGAGCTCGGGTGCGGACCACGGGATCGGGCCGTCGAGTGCCCAGTCGATCTTGAACACGCCGGAGCCGTAGCGGAACGACTCGAGGCGACGCCGAGTCCGCGCCGGTAGCCGCGAGGCGGCGACGGCCAGGATTTGGCGAGGAGTGAGATCGAGCACGATCGCGCGAGCCGGAGGCAGCGCGTCGAGCGCCGCGACCTCGTGGTCGGTCACGATCTCGACTCCCAGGCCCCGCGCCTCGTGCTCGAGGGCGTCGGCGAGGCGGCCGCTGCCGCCGCGCACGAACGGCCAGCCGACGCCGTGGGCGAGGAGCCCGAGCACGATCCCGTAGGAGGCCGACAGCGGCTGGCGAAGGTCGATCATCGAGTGCGCCGCCAGCCCGCTCAGGAGGGCGCGGGCGGGGGGCTCGCGAAAGGCGATCCGGGCCAGTGTCGTCACCGGAGCCAGGGCCGGAAGCCCGAACCTGGCCAGCAGGAGCGGTGGCCACGTCGGCCTGACCGGCGGACCAAGCAGCGCCGGTACCAGGCGCTCCCATTCCCCGACCAACGGCTCGAACAGGCGCCGCCAGGACGGCTCGTCGCGACCCAGGCCGGCCGCGGTGGCCGCCAGCGAGCGCTCGAGGATGACGGCCCGGGTCGGGGTGAGAGCGTGTCCTAAGGGCGCATCCGGTTGGATCCACTCGAGGCCGTGGCGAGCGAGATCCAGCGACCGAAAGAACGGTGAGGCGATGCCGAGTGGATGCGCGGCCGAGCATACGTCGTGGCTGAAGCCCGGCAGCGTCAGCTCGCCCGACCGGCTTCCGCCACCGGCATCGGACGCAGCCTCGTACACCACGACCGAGCGGCCGGCACGGGCGAGGGTGATCGCGGCGGCCAGCCCGTTCGGGCCGGCACCGACGACGATGGCGTCGGGCACGTTGGCAGCCTACGCGAGTGAGCCACGTGCCGGCGTCGGCTGTCGCCGGCCCGCCGGCTCTGGTTCAGCCGGGCGGATCGGTGCCCGTGTCGATGACCTCGATGCCCCGCTCGCGGGCAAGCGCGGCCACGATGCCCGCGCTCTCGTCGCCCGCGTCGGCGACCCGGGAGGCCGGCTCGTCCTCGTCGTCCGCCCGCCCCGGGTCGCGGCTCAGTTGAATGCCGCCGCCGTCCGCGGCCAGGCGATCCAGGATCCGCTCGAGCTCCTCGGGTCCGGCCAGCTCGACGAGCCGGCTGCCGACGTCGATCCAGATGCCGCCGTCGGCCGCGACCTGGACCGCGAGCGGCCGGCTCGCGGGGTCCGCGCCCACGGTCAGTGCTCGGTGGCGCCGGTGAACGTCCAGGCGGCGATCCGGACTGCCGGAACGACCGCACCGCCCAGGAAGCCGCGCAGCGTCCGTCGCTCGGCGGCGACCGCTTCGACACCGGCCAGCGCGTCGAGGTAGCTCTGCGTGTAGCGCAGGTTTCGGACCGGCCCCACGATCCGGCCGCCCTCGACCAGGAACGTCCCGTCACGGGTCATGCCGGTCACGATCGCGAGCTTGGGATGAACCGGGTTCGTGTAGTGGAACCGGGTCACGAGCAGGCCGCGCTCCAGCCCGCCGATCAGCTCGTCGCGGCTCGCGGTCCCGGGTGCCATGAGCATGTTGAGCGGGAACGGGCCGTATGGGTTCGGCGCGGGCAGGCCGTGGCCGGTCGATCGGCGACCGTCTCGAGCGGCAGTCTGCGCGTCGTACACGACGTCCCGGCACGCACCCGTCTCGAGGAGCGACACGCGCTCCTTGGCGACGCCCTCGTAGTCGAACGCCATCGGCAGCCCGGCCGGGTCGGAGCCGTCGTCCCACATCGTGACCAGCTCCGAGCCGACGCGGCGGCCGGGCTCGACGAACGATCGCCCCTCCTGGACCGCGAGGGCGCTGAAGCCGAGGTAGCCGAGCATGTCCAGGATGTCGACGACCGCGTACTCCTCGAGCACGACCGGGTAGTCGCCGGGCTCGATCGAGACCGCGTTCGCGCTGGCTCTGGCCTTGCCGGCCGCCTCGCGTCCGAGGGCCGCGGGATCGATCGTGGTCGCGTCGACGGCCGCTGCCTCGGCGTAGCCGGAGCCCCCGTCCGGGCCCATCGACACCGTGATGAGCTGCGCGGTCGTGCGGGCCTGAGCCGAGCGAATGCCCCGCGTGTTGGCGACGGCGATCATCTCCGTGCCGGTCGAGAAGGAGCCGTAGGCCGTGACGCCGGCGGTGTCGGCGGCGGCGATGACCGCGCGGACGGCCTCGGCCCGGAACTCGGGCGTGGCGCCGGCGGTGGCCTCTGCGAAGGCCGCCGGGAGCTCCGGGGCCGGCCGACCGTCTCCCTCGGGCAAGCCCGCCCAGTCCTCCAGCTCCGCGGAGTGCCGGGCGATGGCGGCGGCTCGCTCGGCGAGGCCCCGCAGCGCGGCGTCGTCGGTCCGGCCGGTGGCCGCGACGCCGATCCGTCGGCCGTCGACGAACCGGAGGTTCAGCCCGACGTTCGATTCGGCGACGTTCTGGTGGATCTCGCTGTTCGCGAAGCGGGTCAGTGCTGCGTCGTCGGCCGAGGCCAGGACCTCGGCCTCAGTGGCGCCCGCAGCCCGGGCAAGATCGAGCAACCGATCGGCCAGCCGAAGCAGCTCGGCCTGGCCGTCGGTCGCCCGTCGGCGAGCCTCGTCGAGGCCGCCCGGGTTCCGGCTCGCGGCGTCGGGGCTCACCACTTCCCGACCCCGACCTGGACGTTCCGGAACCGGGCACCGGGCACCGCGTGACCGACGTGGCCCGTCTGGGTCGGCTCGCCCTTGCCGCAGTTCGGGGTCCCGAGCATGACGTAGCTGCGCTCGTCGCCGACCGCGTCGCACGACCGCCAGAACTCGTACGTGATGCCGGTGTAGGTCGGGTTCCGGAACAGCCGACCCTTCTGTCCGCCCTTGATCTCGTAGGCAACCTCGGTCGAGAACTGGAAGTTGAGCCGGCGGTCGTCGATCGACCAGCTCCGGTTCGAGGCGAGGTACAGGCCGTCGTCCGTGTCGGCCACGATCTCGTCGAGGCTCATGCCCGGCTTCGGCAGCAGGTTCACGTTGGTCATCCGGATCAGCGGCAAGCGGTTCCAGCCGTCGGCCCGCATCGCGCCACCCGACCGGCGCCCGATCCGCGGCGCGGTCTCGCGGCTGCTGAGGTACCCGACAAAGATCCCGCCCTTGACCAGCGGCACGGCCTGGGCAGCGACGCCCTCGTCGTCCCAGCCGAACGTGCCCATGCCGCCCGGCGCGGTCGCGTCGGCCACGATGTCGATGAGGTCGCTGCCGTACCGGAAGCCCTCGTCGAGCTTGTCGGTCGTCAGGAAGCTCGTGCCCGCATAGCTCGCCTCGGTTCCGAACACGCGATCGAGCTCCGTCGGGTGGCCGCACGATTCGTGGACCTGGAGATAGAGCTGGGACGGGTCGAGCACGATCGTGAACCGGCCCGACGGGCACTGCGGCGCCGATAGCAGCTCGACCGCCTCCTCGGCCAGCGGACCGGCGTGTCCGAGCAGGTCGAGGCCGCTGACGTACTCGTAGCCGGCGGCCTGCCAGCCGCCGCCGGCGTCCGGGTAGCTCCGCCGCTGGTGGTCGTCACCCTCGACGGCGTTGGCCTCGACGCCGGCCCCGACATGGGTGATCGTCTGGTCCGTGTACGAACCGTCGGTCGCCCCGAAAACCTTGCGCTCGCGCTGAGCCGCGTACGTCGATTCGGTGTAGGCGATGCCCTTCACCCGGGCGGCGGTCTCGTCCGCCGCGAGCAGGTCCGCGATCTTGCGGTCGAGCGGGACCGCGAACGGGTCCTCCCCGACGGGCGTCTCGTACGTCCCGTGGGCCGGCGCCCGGTCGTCGAGCCGGACCGGACGACGCAGGGCGGTCGCCGACGCTCGAGCGATCCTGACCGCCTCGCCGGCGAGCCGATCGATCGCGGCCGGCTCGAGGCGGTGACTGGCGGCGAACCCCCACGCCCCGTCGACGAGGACGCGGATCCCGATCCCCTCGCTCTCGCCCGATGCCACGCCCTCGACGCGGCCCGACTTGATGGCGATCGACTCGTCCTCGCGACGTACGATCCGCGCATCCGCATAGCTCGCACCGAGCGCGGACGCGGTATCGAGCGCGCGCTCGGTCAAGTCGTGCGGCTGATCCACCATCGGGTCGCGAGGGTAGCAGAGCGGGCCGGCTGATTCTGTAGGGCAGTCGGCGTATCCGAGCGTGGGGCCCGGGAGCTCGAGCGGTTGGCCGGGTCCTCGCCGGCATTGCCGCGAGCAGCTCTTAATGCCGTGGGTGTGCTCCGGGCCCCGTTCATGGCGCCCCGTCTGGTCGAGACCGTGCCCGCGCGTCACAGTCGTGACCCCGGTGTGCTCGCGGAGACCAGCGTCGACCGACTGCGGCCGGCGCCCGTCAAATCCGACCGTGCGGAGCAGGAATTCGACTCGAGGGCCGCCGGACCGGTCGAACGTGTGTGGTGGCGGCACGATCTCGACAGGATTACGGGCCCTCGAGCCATACGGCCGGTCAAGAGTGAGCTCGGCGAGCACACGCCCGGGGTGGGATGCTGGGCCCGTCGCCCGGCCCCGAGCTGGCATAGCGCTGGCCGCGACGTCCGGCCCCGGAGCGGCCCGGCCCCGGAGCGGCACAGAGCAGGCCTCGGCACGACCCCGGCGGACGGCCGATCAGCGCCGATCAGAACGTGGGCGAGCCCACGATCGCCTGGCTGGTGAGGTAGAGCCCGAGCGCGAGCACGACGACTGCGGTAGCAGCCGGGGCGATGGCTGCGATTCGAGCGAGGGTCGGGCGGTTCGGGACGCGCTCCGCCCGGTCACGGGCGAACACCAGCGCCAGGCCGACCCCGCCCATCACGAGCGCCATCCCGACGCCGAACGCGACGACGAGCACGAGGCCATACACGGCTCGACCGGTCGCGATCGTGGCGAGCAGGATGAGGAGCGCGTTGGCGGATGGGATGATCCCGCCGGCCAGGCCAAGGACGGCCAGGCTCCGCCACGTGATCGGTCGATCGGTGGCCGGCAGGTGGCTGTGGGCGACCCCACCATGGCTGTGAACGCCGGACTGCCCGTGCCCTTGAGCCTGCCCGGGATTCTGCGCGCGATCGTGCGCGCCTCCATGCCCTTCCCCGCGTCCAAGCGCGTGCCAGGCCGCGTCCGGGTGCTCGTGCGCCGGCCCGCGCACGGCCGACGAGCGATTAGCCAGCCGGGCCCGAATCTGGCGACCGACGAGCCAGCCGCCGATCGCGAGGACGATGAGCGCGGACACGATCGAGGCCGCCCGCTGGAACGTCTCGGGCGGCAGGGCCGATCCGAGCGCGATGATCACGCCGGCCAGGACCACGATCCCGACGGTGTGCGACACGGTCACTGCAAGTCCGAGGCCCAGCGCCTGGACGGCGGTCCCGCGCGACCCGACGAGGTACGCGGCCATGACCGTCTTGCCATGGCCGGGTGTCAGCGCATGGCCCGCGCCGAGCAGCAGGGCGGTGCCGAGCGACAGGAGCATGACGAGCGGCGTCAGGTCGCGCGTTCCGAGCAGGCCGGAGACCTCCGTGCCGATGCCGCCGGGTACGGCCGCCGCAACCGACGCCGCGCTCGAGCCCGAGCCCGGGCCCGAGTTCCCCGACGCGCCGCCCGCAGCTCCGGACGGGCCACCGGCCAGCGCCGCCGGCCGAATCTCGGGCGCGACGAACGGCGCCAGGGTCGGTCCGCCCGGGGAGACGCTGAACGAGATCGGCCCCGTCATATCGAGGGGTTGGCTGAGCAGATCCTGCGGGTAGCTCGTCAGTCGGGCGGATCGCGTGGCCGACAGGTAGCCGGCTCCGGAGATCGTGGTCCGGTCACCCTGGACGACCACCTCGCGCCAGCCAATGCGGTCCGGAAACGACGAGTCGGCGAACGTGATTCGCGTGCCGGCTCCGATCGGCACGGGGAGCGCTCCGCGGAGCTCGCAAACCACGCGCATCGTCACGAGGTTGGCCGCTCCGGGCGGGAACGACAGGGCTGCGTCGTCGAGCTGGAGCGGCACGGAGACGCCGCCGGCGGCCAGGGCGAGGCTGGCGGCGTAGGACCGGCATTCGGGCACGCGGGCGGCCTCGATCTCGGCCGGCGAGAGAGCGCCGTCAGCGTTCGTGTCGAGCCGGAGGCGCTCCTGGAAGGTCGGGATCTCCGCCTCGTCGAGGACGGCGTCCACCAGCACGCTGCCGGGCTGGATCCGGATCCCGGCGTAGTGGTTGATCGTGAAGTTGCCGAGCGGATGGGCGAGCGCCAGACCCGGCAGCAGGACGAGCGCGACCATGGCGCCGATCCCGCCGACGGCCGCCCGCGCTGCGGCCGCCCGAGGCAGACGCGGCCCGCATCCGAGCCACCGACGCCCGCGCCACCGAGGCCCGCGCAGCCCAGCCGTGCGCGCCAGGCTCACGAGCGTTCCTCGAATCCGGTCCGCGATCAGCATCCGGCGGTCACCTGCAGGCCCACGGCAGGTGTTCGATGCGCTGCCCCGCTCGGATCACCACCGCGCCATCGTTTCAGCGCGACGGTCGAATTCGCCCGGACCGTGGCTACACTTCGCCCGATGACCATCGGTCGCTCAGCCTCCGGCCGCGGGACCTTCGTCACCTTCGAGGGGCCCGAGGGGTCGGGCAAGACAACCCAGGCCGCCTGGCTGGCAGCGCGGGCGTCACGGGCCGGCCTGTCCGTCGTGTCGACCCGCGAACCGGGCGGGACGGCGGTCGGGGAGCGGATCCGGTCGCTGCTGCTCGATTCCGGGGTCGCCGTCGCGATCGGGCCGTGGACGGACGCGTTCCTGTTCAATGCCGCTCGCGCCCAGCTCGTCGCCGAGGTCGTCGAGCCGGCCCTCGCGCGCGGCGACCTCGTCGTCTGCGCCCGCTTCGCCGACTCGACGCTCGCCTACCAGGGCGCCGGCGGCGGCCTGCCCGTGGCGGACTTGCGCACGCTCGGGGCTCTCGCCACGCGTGGGCTGCGACCCGACCTCACGATCGTGCTCGACGTGGCGCCCGAGGTCGGCCTGGCGCGCAAGAGCGGCGACGAGCGGACGCGCTTCGAGGACGGCTTCGATGTCGCGTTCCATCGCCGGGTACGGTCGGGGTTCCTGGCACTCGCGGCAGCCGAGCCGGATCGCTTCGCGGTCGTCGACGCAACCGGTGGCCGGGAGGTCGTGTCCGAGGCGGTCCTGGCGACGCTCGATCGGCTGCCCGGCCTTGCGTCCCGGCTCCGAGTGAGTGATCCGACCCGGGAGCAGGAGCGCATCCACACATGACCGACGGCGGCGACGCCGGGCCGGATCGTGTTGCCGCGCCCGGCGACGACGTCGATCTCGAGCTGCTGGCCGGCGTGGCGGCCGGTCGGCTCGGTGCGCTCGAGGACCTGTATGACCGGTATCGGATGATCGCCTACTCCATCGCCCTGCGGATCACCGCGGACCCGACCGCTGCCGAGGACGTGGTTCAGGATGCGTTCCTGGGTGTGTGGCGGAACGCCGCCCGTTACGCTCAGCCGCGCGGCAGCGTGAAGACCTGGCTGCTGGCGATCGTGCACCATCGGGCGGTCGATGCCGTTCGCCGGCGTCGTCCGACGACCGCGCTGCCCGAGCCCGAGGTGCCGCCGCCGCCGGCGCTCACGGTCCCCGACGTCTGGCCCGAGGTCTCGGCGCGTCTCGACGCCGACACGGTCCGATCAGCGCTGAGCACGCTCTCGGAGGTCCAACGCGAGGCGCTCGAGCTGGCCTATTTCGGCGGGCTCACCCAGGGGGAGATCGCGGCCCGGACCGGGGCGCCGCTCGGGACCGTCAAGAGCCGAATGCGGCTCGGCCTGCTCGCCCTGCGCTCGGCCCTCGTGCCCCACGCCGACGAGGGGCCAGTTGCCCACGCGGCAGGAACCGCCGGTTCAACCGGGGCGGCCGGGGCGGCCGACTCCGCCGGGAGCACATCGTGACCTGCGACGACGTTCGAGACCTTGCGCCGGCCTTCGTGCTCGGTGCGCTCTCGCGCGACGACCAGGCAGCGGTGCGCTCGCACCTCGCAGAATGCACCGCCGCGCACGCCGAGATCGACGACTTGGGCGGCGCCGCGCAGGCGATGGCGCTCACGAGCGACCCGATCGAGCCTCCGGTCGAGCTCCGCGAGCGGATCATGGCCGCGGCGGCCGCGACCCCCCAGCTGCCGGCCGGCATCGAGGCGACGGCCGGCGCGAGCCCGACTGTGGCTCGAGACTCGACGGCCGCCCCTGGCAGCTCGGACGACCGGACCGCGCCCCGTCGGGACGTCCTCCGCGGCGACGTCGTGGCCTTCCCGGCCGACCGCCGGCGGACTGCGGCCGCGGCCTGGGCCGTGCGCATCGCGGCCGTGCTCGCGATCGTCGCGTTGGCGGGCTGGAACCTCGTCCTGCAGGGTCAGCTCGGTGCGGAACGCGACGCCGACGCGGCCGTCGCGGCCGTCCTCCGCGTTGCGGCGCAGCCGGGTGCCGAGTCGGCGATCCTGCGACCGGTCACCCCCGGCGGGCCGGAGGGTGTGGCTGCGCTGTCGGCAGACGGATCGATGTCGATCGCGGTCCGCAACCTCGTGCCGACATCGGGCAGCCAGGTCTACGAGGCGTGGTTCATCCCGACCGGCGGCGCCCCGATCCCGGTCGGGTCGTTCACCGTCGGATCGTCGGGCGCGGGCGCGATGACCGGCGGCCCTACCCCGGGTGGAGCAGGTGCCACGATCGCGCTGACGCTCGAGCCGACGGCCGGGAGCACGGCCCCGACCGGGCCGATCGTCACGAGGGGAACGTCGACCGCCGCCTCGGGCTAACCACCTCCGACGAGGCTCGCCGGGTAGGCCGGGGGCGCACGCCGCGCGTGCTCCGGTCACGCCGGCACTCGGCCCCTATCAGGCGGTTGGCGCCGCCCCGGTCGCATCTCCCGTCCGGCCGGGACCGTCGGCTCGCGCTCGTTCGAGGGCTGTCCGCGCGAGGGCCAGGAGCTCGTCGGCGCTCGTGGCGTCGACCGGGAACGTCGCGACACCCGCCGAGACGCTGATGCCGCGCCCGTCGACGGCCGGGAGCGCCCCTACGCCGGCGATCACGCGCCCCGCCACCGTCGAGCCGGCCGGGCCCGGCGCCACGACGACGAACTCGTCGGCGCCCGCCCGGGCGACCGTGTCGACGAGGCGAACCGATTCGGCCACGACCGACGCCACGCCGCGCAGCACGTCGTCGCCGGCATCACGCCCGGCCCGATCGTTCGTCGCCGCGAAGTCGTCGACGTCGAACACGGCGACCGACACCTGGCTGCCCTGGCGAGCGGCCCGGGCGAGCTCGAGCTCCAGGACCCGGTTGAACGTACGCAGGTTCGCGAGGCCGGTGAGCGGATCCGTATGCGCGAGTCGCTCGAACCACTCGGCACGCTCGGCGACCATCGACGCGAGTCGGACGCGGTCGATCGCGACGGCCAGGAGGTCCGCGACGGCCTCGACGACGAGCAGCGCGTCGGCCGGCGGCTGGATTCCCTCCGACCAGGCGAGCGAGAGCGCGCCGAGCCCCGCATCGATCCCGCCGCGGGACACGATGAGCGCGCCGTCGATGAACGTCCGCGCGTCGCCGGCCGGGCCGGAGCGGAGGTGTGGCGGCCGACCCTCGCGGGCCGTGACCGCGATCGGGTGGTCCGGATCGCCCAGGCTCCGCCCGAGCTCGCCGAGGGCGGCCTCGGTCATGCCGACGGCCGCAGTCAGCTGCAGCTCGGTGCGGTCGGGATCCTGGAGCAGCACGACCGCCTCGGCGGCGACCAGGGTCTCGGCCGCCGCAGCGAGGATCTCGTCGATCGTGATGTCGAGATCGGCCGCCCGGGCCAGGGATCGCGCCGCGCTCGTCAGGAGCGTCGAACGGGGCTCGGTCTC
>OEKD01000266.1_pt6 | contig 14509 bp, 14 predicted proteins | sample 1487541 | NCBI WGS metagenome assembly OEKD01 (sample SAMEA104379579, study PRJEB20068) | metagenome | biome: 1000743; feature: 77; material: 1998 | place: USA | collected 2012 | depth 25 m | reverse complement strand
GCAGGCGGACCTGGTCCGGGATGAGGTCGGGCGGGCGGAGGGTCGGCGTGTAGAAGCCGAACACCGCGCTCCAGCCGCCGGTTCGCGGGCTGAGCACGAACCCGTCGGCGTCGGTCACGGTCAGCACGAGGCCGGCCGCGCCGCTGCCGACGTTGGCCGGGGTCAGCGCCCCGAGCCGGCGGGCGACGTCGAAGTCGACCGGATCGAGGGCCGCCCCGACCGCGATCGCGCTCGCCGCCGCGCGCTGGTCGGTCACGACCGGCAGGCCCCGGACGGCTGCGGCGACGGCCGGATCGGCCCCGCCGGCCGGCAACGCGGCGAAGACATGACCGTTCTCGTCGACGAGGAAGCGCTGCTCGCCGACCGCCCAGGCCAGGAGCGGCACTCGCTCCACCACGCTGACCCGGATCGTGTCCGGCAGGCTCACGCCGACACTCGCGTCCCGAACGGTCGGCAGCGCGACGAGGCGACCGCGCAGCGCATCGGTGGCCAGGCCCACGAGGTTCGTGTCCGGGCCGACGCCGAGCGCGCCCCGGATCGCCTCCTGCGACGTGAACCGGGTGCCGTCGATCGCGAGCGTGCGGAAGCCGAGCACCGGCGAGGTCGCCGCGCCATACGTCGCGGCCGCGGCCACGAGCATGACCAGCAGGGCGCCGGCGCGAACGGGGCTGAGACCGGCCGACCGGCGCCTGACCGTCCGGCCCCGCCGGGCGTGCCCGACGGTCCGCGGTCGCCCGCTCCCGGGTCGCCCGGTCACCGAGCCGTCATCGCGGCAGGTCCGTCGGGGTCAGGCGGCGTCGCACTCGCGCCGAGTGCCGCTCCAGCCCGAGCTCGACGATCCGGAGGCACACGGCGGTGAAGTCATGGCCATGCTCGGCCGGCAGGGTCGGGAACAGGCTGATCGGCGTGAACCCGGGAATCGTGTTGATCTCGGACACGTACAGCGCGTCGTCGGTGACGAGGAAGTCGACCCGCGCAAAGCCCTCAGCGCCGATCGCGCGGTAGGCGTCGCGGGCGTACTTGAGGATGAGCGCCCGCAGCCGATCAGGCACCTCGGCCCGGGCCGTGCTGTGCGACAGGCCGGGGGTGTACTTGGCCGCGTAGTCGTAGAACTCGTGGCCGGACAGGATCTCGCCCGGGCCCGACAGCTCGAGGTCCGCCGGGCCGTTGCCGATGACCGACACCTCGACGTCGCGCCCGCCGGCGAGGTAGCGCTCGACGAGCGCCAGGGTGTCATGCCGGAAGGCCATGTCGAGTGCGGCGGCCCGTTCGTCGGGCCCGTGGGCGAGGGTCATCCCGACTGAGCTCCCGAGCCTCGCCGGCTTGACCATCAGGCGCGGGTCGCCCGTTCCCGAGGCGAACGCCTCGAGCTCCGCCAGGACCGCACCGCGATCGGCGCCCCAGCGCGCCGCCGGGACCTCGCGCCAGTCGACGATGGGCAGCCCGAGACCGCGGCACAGGCGCTTGAAGACCGCCTTGTCCATGCCCAGCGCCGACGCGAGCACGCCCGAGCCGGTGTACGCGAGGTCGGCGGCCTCGAGCAGCGCTTGGACGGTGCCGTCCTCGCCGAACGGGCCGTGGAGGGCGACGAACACGATCGGCACGGGGTCGCCGGCCGCGAGCCGGTCGAGGGCGGCGCCGACCGAGTGTGGGCCGTCGGCCCCGAGCGCCGCCGGAGCGTCGTACCCGGCCGCCGGCAGCCCTTCCGTGCGATGGTCCGCCGGGAGCCACCACCACCCGCCGTCGAGGTCGATCAGGACGAGGCGGACGTCGCGGCCGGCGGCGGCCAGCGCGTCAGCGATCGCGGCGCCCGAGACGATCGACACGTCGTGCTCGGCCGACGGGCCACCGAACAGCACGACGATCGGTTCGCGCCCGGTCCCCGTCATGGCCTCGACTCCGGCAACTCCGGCGTGTCGGGCGTCGTCGCCGACCAGCCCGACCAGTCGCCCAGGAAGACGACCTCGGGCTCGAGCAGCACGCCGGATCGCCGCTCGACCGCCGCCCGGACGTGCTCGACCAGGCTCCGGACGTCGCCGGCCGTCCCCTTGCGGTCGTTGACGATGAAGTTGGCGTGTCTCTCCGATACCGACGCGCCGCCGATCCGGGCGCCCTTCAGCCCGGCGCTCTCGATGAGCCGGCCGGCCGAGTCGCCGGGTGGGTTGCGAAACGTGCTGCCGGCCGACGGGACGCCGAGCGGCTGGTGCTCGCGACGCCAGCGGCGGATGTCGTCGAGGCGGGCCTTGATCTCGTCCGGCTCGGCCGGGGCGAGCTCGAACGTGGCGCCCAGCACCAGCTCCTCCGGCGAGGAACCGGTGACGCCGGTCGCGTCCGGCGCGGCCTTCAGGCGGCTGGTTCGGTAGTCCAGCCCGAGCTCCCCGGCCCGGACCTCGGACTCCGAGCCGTCCGCGCGCAGAACGCTGGCCGTCGCGAGGATCGCGGCCACGTCGTTGTCGTGAGCACCGGCGTTGGCCCACACGGCGCCCCCGATCGTGCCCGGGATTGCGAGCCCGAACTCGAGCCCAGTCAACCCCGCGATCTGGGTCTGCGTCGCCGCGCGGGCCATCGGCAGCCCCGCGTCTGCGGCGTAGCGGGTGCCGTCGAGCCGCGAGCCCTCGGCTCGGTCGAGGATCACGAGACCGCGCACGCCGGCGTCGGCGATCACGACGTCGCTCCCCCGGCCGAGCACCACGAACGGCACCTCCCGGCTGCGGGCGAGGCGCACCAGGGCGCGCAGCTCGAACCGGTTATGGGCCGTGACCGACAGGTCCGCCGGACCCCCCACGCGCATCGTCGTGTGCCGCGCGAGCGGGTCGTCGCGGACTGTCTTGGCTCCGATCCGGCGCTGGATCGCGGTGCCGAACGCGACCGCATCGAAGGTCACGCCGAGTCGCCCCGGGAGCGCGCGTCGACGGCCGATGGATCGGGCAGCGCGCGGCGCTCTGCCAGTGCCAGCACGAGCTCGGCCACCGTGTCGGCGGCGCCCGGCCGGCCGAGGCTCCGGGCCGCGGCCGACATCCGGGCATGCTCCCCCGGATCGTCGAGGATCGACAGCGCGGCGACCAGCGCGGCGGCGTCGAACGCCTCGTCCTCGACCAGCCGCGCAGCACCTGCCTCCGCCAGCACGAGCGCGTTCGCCCGCTGATGGCCGCCGGCGTGCGGATATGGGACCACGATCATCGGCAGGCCGAGCGCCGTCACCTCGGCGATCGTCGACGACCCGGCTCGGCCCACGATGAGGTCGGCTGCCGCGAGCGCGCCCAGCATCTCGTCGCGCAGGAAGGGGTGCGGCCGGTAGCGGGACCGGACGTCGGCCGGCAGCGCCTCGCGGGCCGCGAGCGCAGGCCCGTAGCCCGCCTCTCCGGTCACGTGCACGAGCGTGGCGCGCTCCACGACGGCCGGCAGGGCCCCGGCGACCGCGGCGTTGAACCGGCGGACGGCCTGCGACCCACCGAACACGAGCACCATCCGATCGCCCGGCCCGAGGTCCAGCCGCTCGCGGGCCGCGACCCGGTCGACGAGCCGGGTATCGCGGATCGGCGTGCCCGTCACGTAGCAGGCCCGGGTCGCGCGGCCGAGGGCGGCGCACGTCGCAGCGAAGCTCACGGCCACCACGTCGGCCAGCCGCGCGGTCGCGCGGACGCTGCGGCCGGGCACCACGTTGCCCTCCCACAGCACGGTCGGGATGCGCAACCCGGCGGCCGCGAGCAGGACCGGGATTGCGACATAGCCACCGGTCGTGAAGATCGCGTCCGGCCGTCGCGCGACCAGGCGGGCCGTCGCCTCCGGGACCGACAGCCCGAGCCGGAGCGGATCGGCCACGAGGTGGACGTCGCGGCCGACCGAGCGGAGCGAGCGCAGCGCGAGCCGCTCGAGCGGGATGCCGGCCGGCGGCACGAGCGCGGCCTCGAGTCCGCGCCGGCCCCCGAGCCAGCGCAGCTCAGGCTCGGCCGGAGCCGCGCGAAGCGATCGGGCGACGGCGAGGGCCGGGTAGATGTGCCCGCCCGTTCCCCCGCCCGCGATCAGCAGGCGCATCGTTCCATGTTCCTCGTTCCACGGTCTCGCGACTGATCGACAGCAGGATGCCGACCGCCGCGAAGCTGATCACCAGCGACGAGCCGCCGAGGCTGATGAACGGGAGGGTGACCCCGGTCACCGGCACGAGCGCGACCACGACACCGATGTTGATGAACGCCTGCCCGCACAGCCAGGCCGTGATGCCGATCGCGAGCAGCGCCCCGAACGTGTCGGGTGCCGACAGCGCGATCCGGACGCCCTGGTAGGCCAGCGCCAGGAACAGCACGATCACCAGCCCGGCGCCGAGGAGCCCAAACTCCTCGCCGATGATCGCGAAGATGAAGTCGTTCGACGCGTTCGGCAGGAACAGCCCGCCGGAGAGCCGACTCTCGCCGAGGCCGGCTCCCAGGATCCCGCCGAGGCCCAGCGCGAGCAGTCCCTGGATCGTGTGGTAGCCCGCCCCGAGCGGGTCCCGCCACGGGTCGAGCCAGGCCTGGATCCGCGTCGCCTGGTAGCCGCGCAGCCCGAACAGCACGACCGCCGGGGCGGCCGCGGCGGCCATCGCCGCGAGGTGAGCGACGTTCGCGCCGGCGACGAAGAACATCGCCAGGCCGGTCAGCGCGATGACGATCGTCGTGCCCAGGTCGGGCTCGCGGAACACGAGCGCCACGATCGGCACGAAGATCACGAGGAACGGCAGCGTGCCCGATCGGAGGCCGTGCACGGCCGTGCCCCGCTTCGCGAACCAGTGGGCGAGGTACACGACCAGGGCGAGCTTGGCGAACTCGGCCGGGTGGACGCTCGGCAGCGGCCCGACCTTGAGCCAGCGCGCCGCGCCGCCGACAACCACGTTCAGGCTGGGCACGAAGACCAGCAGCAGAAGCACGATCGCGATGCCGTACATCGGCACCGACACGAGCCGCAGGTAGCGATAGTCGACCCGCATCAGCGCGATCATCGCGCCGATCCCGAGGACCGCCCAGACGAGCTGCGGCCCGACCACGTCGAACGTGTTGTCGGTCGCCAGGTAGGCCTTGATGGCCGAGCTCGAATAGACCATCAGGATCCCGATCGCGGCCAGGGCGACCACGGCCACGAGGATCACGTAGTCGGGCTCGTGGCGGTCCCGCCGGAGCGGCTTCGTGCCCCGCCGCGTGGGCGCCTGGGCGATCCCGAGACGCGAGGCGAGCAGGGTGGTCATCGGTGCTCCTCCGGATCGGTGGGCGGGCTCGGTGGCTCGATCGGTGGCGCTCCGCGGCGAGCGGCCAGGGCCGCGACCGCGGCCTTGAACGCGCGACCCCGGTCGGCGTAGTCGACGAACATGTCGAAGCTCGCGGCGGCGGGGCTGAGCAGCACGGTCGCAACGCCGGCGCCCGGCCCGGCGGCTGCGCGGGCCTCCCGGGCGAGCGTGTCGGCAAGCCCCACGGCGGCCTCGAGACTGGCCGCCGGCTCGGTCCGGGCCAGCCCGGCGGCGCGGAACATCCGTCCCAGGGCGGGGCCGCTCTCACCGATCAGGACGGCGGCCGCCGCTCGCTCCCCTACCACCGGCGGCAGGGTCGACAGGTCGACGTCCTTGTCGCGGCCGCCGGCGATCAGCACGATCGGCGGATCGAAGGCGCGCAGGGCCGCGGCCACGGCGTCCGGCTGGGTGCCCTGCGAATCGTTGACGAACCGGACGCCGTCCACGAGCGCGACCGTCTCGAGCCGGTGCTCGACCCCCTCGAACGCGGCCGCGGCACGCCGGATTGCGTCCGGCGCCAGCCCGAACAGGAGCCCGACCGCGATCGCGGCCAGCGCGTTCGCGACGTTGTGCCGGCCCGGGATCGCGAGTTCCTCGACCGGCATCACTCGGCCGCCCGGACCGGTCATCGCGGGCCCCCCGCCCGCGAGTGGCAGGCGCTCGAGGCCGGCGGCCACGATCCAGCCGTCGACCACGCCCAGCCCGCCGGGCATCGGCCGCTCGGTCCGGTAGAGCACGGTCGGCGTGGTCCCGAGCCCGGCGTAGGCGGCCACCACCGGGTCCTCGGCGTTGAGCACGAGCGCGCCGTCCGGGTCGACCAGCTCCGCCAGGCGCCTCTTGACCCGGCGATACGCGGCGAGCGATCCGTGCCGGTCGAGGTGGTCCGCGGTCACGTTCGTGTAGACCGCCACGGTCGTGCCTCGCGATAGGGTCGGCAGCTGCAGCTCCGAGAGCTCGATCACGACCCGGTCGTCGGGCCGGATCTCCGGCAACCGCTCGACCAGCGGGACTCCGATGTTGCCGCCCAGGAACGTGCGCCGGGCCGGGTCCGCGGCGAGGATCGCGGCGATCAGCGACGCGGTCGTGGTCTTGCCCTTGGTACCCGTCACCCCGATCGTCGGGGCCATGCACAGACGCAGCACGAGGTCGGCCTCCGAGACCGTCGCGGGCGCGTCCGGGTCGCCGGCGGCACGGGCCTCGACGAGATCGCGGAGCGCGGATCGCAGGCGCGGCTCCGTGGTCGGGTAGTCGGGGTTGATCGACGGTGAGGTCGTGACCAGCGCGGCGCCCGCCCAGGCCGCTGCCGGGTCGGCGTCCGGGCCGAGCAGCAAGCGAGCCTGCCGGCCCTCGAGGGCATCGATCGCCGGTGCCAGCTCGTCCGCCGGCCGGCCGTCGTAGACGGTGACCCGGGCGCCGGCGTCGGCGAGGAAGCGGCCGAGCGCGATCCCGCTCCGAGCCAGGCCCAGGACCGTCACCGGCCGGCCACGCAGCGCGCCGGCGCGAACGGCGTCCATGGTCAGGGCGTCGGGATCGATCGGGCGGTCGATCGTCCGGGCGTCCGGTGGGTCGGTCATCGATGCGCTCATGCCAGGCGGTTGATCGAGGCCAGGAACAGCGTCACTCCGAGCAGGCCCGCGAGGATCCCGACGATCCAGAACCGGAGCGTGATCTTCTCCTCGTCCCAGCCACCGAGCTCGAAGTGGTGGTGGATCGGGCTCATTCGGAACAGCCGCCGCCCGCCGGTCGACTTGAAGTAGGCCACCTGGAGCGCGACCGAGCCGGTCTCGACGACGAAGATGAGCCCGATCAGCGGCAGCACGAGGATCTGGCCGGTGATGAGCGCCGTCACCGCGAGCGTCGCCCCGAACGACAGCGAGCCCGAGTCGCCCATGATCACCTGGGCCGGGTGGACGTTGAACCACAGGAAGCCGAGCAGGCCGCCGATGATCAGCGCGCACAGGAAGGCGATGTTCGGCTGCGGCACCGGCGCATTGAGCAGGGCGATGATCAGGAACGCGGTGAACGCGAAGATGAGGGTCCCGCCGGCCAGCCCGTCGAGGCCGTCGGTGATGTTGACCCCGTTCGACGCCGCCACGATCGCGAACGCCGCGAAGGGCACGTAGATGAACGGCGAGATCCCGACTGCGCCGACGAACGGCACCGCGATCTGGTCGATCCGGTAGGTCTGCTGGATCTGGAACGCGGCGACGACCGCGAAGACAGTCTGCCAGATGAGCTTCTGACGGACGCTGATCCCCTCCCCCGTCCGGGCGTTCAGGTAGTCGTCGATCGCGCCGAGCGCGCCCACGCCGGCCAGCGCCGCGAGCGGGGCGATGACGCCGCCGTTCGGCGAGCCCCGGAAGAGCAGGAAGATCGCGATCACGATGACGATCACAAGCAGGCCGCCCATCGTGGGCGTGCCCTCCTTGACCATGTGGCTCTCGGGGCCCTCGGCGCGGATCTTCTTCCCGAAGCCGGCATAGCGCAGCAGCCGGATGTAGGGCGGCATGAGGATCACGACCAGGGCGAACGCGAGCAGCAGCCCCTGGATGAGCTCGATCGTCATCGGTTGAGCTCGATCGTCATCGCCCGGTCCCGCTCGAGCCGTCGTCGAGCACGCGGGCGAGGTCGCGCACCAGCTGGTCGAGCTCGATCCCGCGCGACGCCTTCACGAGCACGACGTCGCCCGGCCGGAGCCGGGATGCCGCTGCGTCGAGGGCCGCGTCGCGGTCCGGCACGGGCACGATCCGATCAGGGTCCATGCCGGCGCCCACCGCGCCGGCGCTGATCCCGGATGCCGCACCGTCGGGGCCGCCGTCCACGACGACGAGCAGCTCGGCGGTCGACGCCGCGGCCGCGCCGACCGCCCGATGGCCCTCCTCGGCCGCGTCGCCGAGCTCGAGCATCTCGCCCAGGATCGCGACGCGGCGGCCGGGCAGGCCGGCCAGGAGATCGAGCGCCGCGGTCACCGAGCCCGGTGAGGCGTTGTAGCTGTCGTCGACGATTCGAACGCCGCCCGCGTCCACGACGTCGACCCGATGGGGCGCCGACCAGCCCCGGGCGAGCCCGGCCGGCAGCTCGGCCGGCGCCAACCCGGCCGCGAGCCCGACCGCCGCCGCGGCGAGCGCGTTGTGCACCCCGAGCCGGCCGAGGGCCGGGATCGAGACCGGCATGACCGCCTCGGCGCCGCCGGCTGCGGAAGCAGCGATCCGAAGCTCGAAACGCATCCCGCCGAAGCCCGCCGACTCGACCCGCGTCGCGCGGACGTCCGCGTCGCTGCCGAAGCCGTAGCGGACCACCCGGGCCGCCGTCCGATCGGCCATCCGCGTGACCCGCTCGTCGTCGGCGTTGAGCACCGCGATGCCGCCCGAGCGCGACGCCGGCAGCGCCTCGACGAGCTCGGCCTTGGCCCGCTCGATCGCGTCGAGCGATCCGATTCGCGACAGGTGCACGGCCTGGACGGCGGTGACCACCCCGATCCGTGGCCGGGCCATGCGGGCCAGGTCGGCGATCTCGCCGCCGGCGTACATGCCCATCTCCAGCACGGCCGCCTCGTGCTCCGGCCCGAGCTCGAGCAGCGTAAGCGGCAGCCCGATCTCGTTGTTCTGGTTGCCCGCGCTGCGGAGCGTCCGGAAGCGGCCCTCCAGGACGGCCGCGACCGCCTCCTTGGTCGAGGTCTTGGCGATCGAGCCCGTGACCCCGACGACGAGCGGGTCGAATCGGCGACGCCACCAGCCGGCCACGGCGCCGAGGGCGCGCAGCGCATCCGGGACGCGCACGATCGTGACCCCGGACAGGTGCTCGAGGGCGGCCGCTGACAGGGGTCGAGTGACGAGCACGGCCGCCGCGCCGGCGGACACCGCCTGGGCCAAGTACTCGTGCCCGTCCGTCCGCTCGCCGGGCAGGGCAACGAACAGCTGCCCGAGGCGGACCCGCCGCGAATCGACGGCCGCGCCCCGGATCGGCCGATCGGAACGGGCGAGGAGGATGCCGCCGCTGGCGGCCGCCAGCTCCTCGGCGCCGAGGCTCGACGGCGGTCCCGCCCGGGTCGCGCCGGGTTCGGCCGGCGTCGACGGCGCGGGGACGTCGGTCACGGCCGGAAGTGTCGCACAGGCGCCGGCCACCGGTCGCCCGTCACCCGTTCGGATTGGCCGCTGTCTCCGGCACCGGCGTCGGGGCCGGTGCGGCCGGCGCGCCGCGGTTCGGGTCGAGGTCGAGGGTCGTGATCGCGTCGGTCGCGATCCGACGGAACAGCTCGAAGGACATCACCGGCATCTCGAGCTCCCCGATCCGGGCGATGGTCGGCGTGCCCTCGTGGATCCGGATCGCGACCACGAGGTCGGGCCGCGTCTTGCCGATGTAGCCGACGAACGAGTAGTTGAACAGGTCGACCTTCCAGTCGCCGCGGCCGTGGTTCGCGCTCGGGTCCCAGATCTGGGCGGTCCCGGTCTTGCCGCCGACGAGGTAACCCTTGACCAGCGTCCGGTCGCGGTAGAACGGAACGGTGGTCACCACGTGGCGCATCATCGAGATCAGGGTCGGCGACAGGGACGCCGGGAGCACGCCCTCGGCACGCGGGGCCGGGCTCAGGGCCTGCTGGCCGATCTGGGCGACGACGTGGGGCTGGACGAGCGTGCCGCCGTTGATCATCGCGGCGTAGGCCGTGGCGAGCTGGATCGGGGTGACGGCGACGCCCTGCCCGAACGAGCCGTTGGCGAGGTCGATCTGGGCCCACGGGTTGAGCGCCGGGTCGTGCACGATGCCCGACACCTCACCGGCGAGGTCGATCCCGGTCGGCGAGCCGATGCCCAGCCTCTGCCAGGTCTGGTAGAGCGTCGATGCGGCACCCTGCGTGGTGCGCGCGAGGGCCATCGCGACACGCGCCGCGCCGACGTTCCGGGAGAACGCGACGATGTCGTTGAACGTCATCCAGCCGTTGGCTCGGTGGTCGGCGTCGCTGACCCGGTCACGGCCCTTGTCGAGGCTCAGCGTGCCCGTGTCGTTGATCAGCGTGTCGGGCGTGACGGTGCCCCGGGTAAGGGCCGCGACGGCGGTCAGCATCTTGAACACCGAGCCCGGCTCGTAGACCGAGCTCACGACCGGGTCCACGAATCGGCCCGGGTTCGTTGCCGCGACGGTGCTGTACGCGTTCGCGTCGTACGACGGATAGGTCGCCTCGGCGTAGACCTCGCCCGTGTACGGGTCCATCACCACCGCCGACACGTCGACCGCCTTGTCCGCCACCCACGCGGCCATGAGCTCCTGCTCGACCGACAGCTGCAGCCCGGCGTCGATCGTCAGCCGGAGGTCCACGCCCGGCGCTCCGGGATCCACGACGTCGCCGGTGTCGGGGACGGGCTGATTGTTGGCGTCGCGCTGGGCAACCACGACCTCCGGCTTGCCCGCCAGCACGCCCTGGTAGTACTGCTCGATGCCGTACTGGCCCGCGCCTGCCGCGTTCACGAAGCCCAGCACCTGCGCGGCCAGCGTGGTGCTGGGGCCGCCGCCGTTCTGGGGGTAGATGCGGACCGGCTGGTCCTCGAGCGAGAGGCCGGCCAGGGATCCGTCCGCGAGCCCGGCCCGGACCCGCTGCGCGGTCGCCTCGTCGAGGTCGCGGGCGAGGACGACGTACGGCCGGCCGGTGGCCATCCCGTCGGCCATCGCCTGGCTGTCGGCGGGCGCGAGGCCGAGCAGGGCCGACAGGCGCGCGACGTCGGCGTCGCGCTGGGCCTGGCTGAGGCCCTGCGGCGCACCGGCCAGCAGGTAGCGATCGACGGTCGTCGCGAGGAGCACTGTGCCCGATCGGTCGTAGATCGCGCCCCGACGGCTGGGAACGTCGTAGCGCAGGCTGGTCTGGGCGGCCGCCGCGGCCGCGAGCCCGTCGCGCTGGACGACCTGCCACCACGACAGGCGGGCGAGCAGGCTCCCCGCAGCCACGATCAGCGCGGCCAGGAGGACGAGCAGGCGGCGTCGCGAATCGGTCCGGCCGAGCATCGTTCGATCGAGCCTCCGACGGCTAGCGGGCGGGGACGACGACGGCGTTGGTCAGGGGCGCGAGCCCGAGGTCGATGGCCTGCTTGCGGATCGCCGACGCGCCGCCCAGGCGATTGAGGTCCGACACGAGCTGCTGCTGGGCGGCCACGAGCTGATCGTGATCCGACGCCAGCCGATCGATCTGATAGCCCGTCGCGGAGACGCGCATCGTCTGCGCCAGCGAGAAGAACGCGAGCAGGAACGCGAGGACGATTCCACCGAGCACGAGGCCGACCCGGTTCGAGCGGCGCCGGGCGCGGATCGCGCCGCTGACCCGCCGCCGCGGCACGCTCTGCTCGGCCGCGACTGGACCGTGTGTGGTCCGGCGCTGGATGCGCGGCCCGAACAGGCCGCTCGGCCGCGCGCCCTGGTAGACGGCCATCAGTCGCCCACCGCGAACCGGAAGCGCGCGTTCGCGAGATCCGACTCGAACAGCCCGAGGTCGCCGTCCTGGTCGGTCCCGAACCGGTCGACCCGGACGTCGAGCTCATCCGGGACGCGCTGCGCGACGCGCTCGCGGACCTCGTGCTGGCGGCGGCCGTACGCCCGTCGGCGGCTGGCCTGGTGGTGCTTGCTCATCGGCGCGTTCCTCCTGTTGGCCGGTGATGCCCGGTCGGGTCGGTGGCCGGTCCACCGCCTCGCCGGTTCGGGTGGGCTAGGCGGCGAGGCGCTCCGCGGCCCGCAGGCGGGCGCTTCGGGCGCGTGGGTTGGCGGCGATCTCGGCTGGGCTCGGTGTGAGCGACGGCCGGGTCACGAGGCGCAGGCGCGGCTCGTGGCCACAGACGCAGACCGGTTGCTCGGGCGGGCAGGTGCATCCCCGCCGCTCGGCGGCGATGAAGCGCTTGACGATCCGGTCCTCCAGCGAGTGGTAGGACAGGACGACGAGCCGGCCACCCGGCCGGAGGACGTCGACGGCGGCCGCGAGCCCGGCCTCGAGCGCGCCGAGCTCGTCGTTGACGGCAATCCGTAGGGCCTGGAAGACGCGTGTCGCGGGGTGGACCCGACGACGACCACGCGGCGTGCCGGGCACGCTCCGCTCGGCCAGCGCTGCCAGCTCCTCGGCACTGGTGACGGGGGTCGTCGATCGGACGGCGACGATGGCGCGCGCGATCCGGCCGGCGAACGGCTCCTCGCCGTAGCGCCGGAACAGGGCGGTCAGCTCGTCGGCGTCGAGCGTCGCGAGCAGCTCCGAGGCGGGCGCCCCGCGGCCCGTGTCGAAGCGCATGTCGAGGGCGCCGCCGGCCCGGAACCCGAACCCGCGCTCCGTGTCGGCCAGCTGGAAGCTCGACAGCCCGAGGTCGAACAGGCAGCCGTCGACCGCCCGAAACCCGGCGTCCGGCGCGACGGTCCCGAGCTCCCGGAAGTTGGCGGCGCGCAGCACGAGCCGGTTGCCGAACCGGGCCAGCCGCTCGCGCACCCTGGCGATGGCCGCCCCGTCGGCGTCGAGGCCGAGGAGGCGGCCATCAGGATCGGACGCCTCCAGGATCCGCTCGGTGTGCCCACCGCCGCCGACCGTGGCGTCGATCTGAAGGCTGCCGGCGGCCGGTCGGAGCATCGACATGACCTCCTCCACCAGCACCGGCGTGTGCTCGGCCTTCATCTCTCCCCCGCCGGTCGACGACGGATCCCGAGCGGACCCTGGAAACGCATGTGGTGGCCCCCTAGATCCCGAGCCCGGCGAGGTGGGCGGCCAGGGCGTCGGGATCCTCGAGCTCGCGACGGACGCTCGTCCAGCGGTCCGGAGCCCAGATCTCGGCGTGGTCGCGGGACCCGACCAGGACGGCCTCCTCGGTCAGGCCCGCCCATTCGCGGAGGTATGCCGGCACGAGGATCCGACCCTGCCGGTCGAGCTCGGCCTCGAACGCGCCGCCGAACAGGAAGCGCTGGAAGGTGCGCGAGCCGGTATCGGCGATCGGCAGGCCGGCGACCTTCCCGGACAGCTCGTCCCAGGCGGTCTTCGGGAAGATCGCGAGGCAGGCGTCGATCCAGCGCGAGACCCACGCACCCTCGGCGAGCTGCGCGCGGAACTTCGCGGGGACGGCCAGCCGTCCCTTGTCGTCCACCGAGTGCCGGTACTCGCCGGTGAACACGTGTCTGCTTCTGCCTCGCGATGGTCGGGTCGCCTGAACGCGGGTCGGGGCGCCTGGCGGAGAGCGTGTCGGCGTGTGGTCGCGGGTCCAGTGCTGGCCGGCTCGACTATCCGGCCGATCCCCACTGTCCCCCACTCCGTGCCACTTCGCTGCATTCTACGCGCCGAAACAGCCGCGTCAATGCGGAAATTGCGCGAGGTGGGACCCGCGGGCGCGTGGGGTCGACTGAAAGAGAGACCGTCGCGCCCGCCAGCGTGACCGAGCTGCGTCGTCGCCGAGCCTGCCGGGGCCGCGGCTGGGCCGCCGGCGGTGATTCAGCGGGTGGGCGGCGGCAGCTCGATGCGCATGCCCGACGTCAGGGTCGAGGCCCGGAGGGAGGGGTTCATGCCGTACACGGCGTCGAGCGGGACCCCGAACCAGCGGGCGATGCTGAACAGGTTGTCGCCCGGCCGCACCAGATACACGTAGCAGCCCGTCGCTCCAGGACAGGCGCGCAGGTACCGCAGGCGATCACTCGTCGACGCTGCTGTCGGCGTGTTCCCCACGGGCCCGGGCGGTACCGGGCTCGTGCCCGGTGTCGGTGCCTCGATCGCGACGGGGGCGGCACTCGGACCGACGGCCTCGGGCGGGATCGGAAGGCCGCTCCCGGCGCCGACGGCAGGCGCGGCCGCGATCGTCGGAGCCGCCTTCGGGGTCATCGACGGGTCGGCCGCCGCAATCGCCTGGTTGCCAGCCACGGCGCCAGAGGCACCGGTTCCGGGCAGCGGAAGGTTGGTGCCGCCCAGGGCGAGGCCGAGCACCGCCGTCGAGGCCAGGGCAAGGCCGGCGACGGCGCCGACGACCGGACGCGGGACGGTCCACCGCCGGCCCTGTCGGCCGGTACCCGCGGTCGTGACGAGGGCGCCGCGGAGGTAGCGCGGGCAATTGAGATGGCCGGCCCGGAGGCAGACGAGCTCCTGCTGACGGGCCGACTGCGGCACCGGAGTCCCGACGGCCGCGCAGCGATTGGCGGGGTCCGGGTGCTCGAGCGGCGGGTCGATGCCGTCGGCGCGAGCTTCGCGGCGCAGGAACGGGCAGATCTCGCCGTGTCCGGACCGGAACGCCGCGAACGGCAGCGCCCACGGCTCGG
>OEKD01000096.1_pt1 | contig 14742 bp, 19 predicted proteins | sample 1487541 | NCBI WGS metagenome assembly OEKD01 (sample SAMEA104379579, study PRJEB20068) | metagenome | biome: 1000743; feature: 77; material: 1998 | place: USA | collected 2012 | depth 25 m | reverse complement strand
GGCCCGACGCCCGAGACCACGAGCATCCAGCTGTGGTGGCGGGCCAGCGACGCCCAGGCCGTCCACGATGCCGCCACGGAGGCCGGCCTTCGGATCCTCGTCGAGCCGTTCGACGGACCCTTCGGGCGGACCTTCGCGATGGCCGATCCGGACGGCTATCGGGTCACGGTCTATGAGCGGGACCAGCCGCTGTTCTGGCCGCCCAGGAGCTGACCCCGCGGATGGTGGTAGGCCAGAGCGATGTGCGGCGGGTCGATCGGTGGTCCAATCGACTGACCCGCACGACACGGAGGATCCGATGAGCCAGTCAGCGACAGACGTCCGAATCACCGGCGTGGCCAGCGTCGCCGTCCCCGTGACCGACCAGGAGCGCGCCCTCGCGTTCTACGTCGACATGCTCGGCTTCGAGCTGCGGCGCGATGCCGCCTTCGGGCCGGGCAGGCACTGGATCGAGGTGGCGCCACCGGGTGCCACGACCACGATCGCGCTGCCGCCGCTCGGCGACGTCAGGCCCGGGGTCGATACGGGCATTCGGCTCACGACGCGCGACGCGGACGCCGACCATGCCGCCCTGCGCGCCCGTGGGGTCGCGGTCGGCTCGGAGGTCCTGCGCTTCGGGCCGGGCGTGCCGCCGATGTTCACCGTGCGCGATCCCGACGGGAACACCCTGTACGTCGTGGAGGCGGCGGCGGAACGTCCAGAGGCCTGACGCGCGTCGGCCAAGCCGTGCCGACCGCCTGCCTCCGGTCGGTCAGCCGGGGACGAGGACGCGGGCAGGAGCGACCGGCTGCTCGACCTCGGTTCGGTACTCGGTCGGAGCCGCCTCATCCCCCGGTCCGGTGAGGTAGCGCTCCCGAACGGGCCCGCTCGCCTCACGGCCGTGGACATCTATCCAGTCGGCGAGCGCCGCGTAGGCGACCCCGAGTGTCTCGTACGGTCCGACATGGAGCGTGGTCGCGACGGTCACGGGCGGCAACACCCGTGCGCCGATCGACCCGACCGACGACACTGCTCGACCGACGGGCAGGCAGGCTTCGACATCGACCTCGTCGGGCCCGAACTCGTGGTAGATCGCGAACGGGGCGCCGGCCGGCGTCACGCCCAACAGCCGAAGCCGGCACACCAGCTCGCCGAACGCGAAGCCGAAGAATCGAGGCAGGTCGCCCGTGGCGTGGCACTGCCGGATCGAGACGATGGACTGCTCCGGAAGATCGCGAATCGCAATCGGCTGATCCATCATCGAGCTCCTCGTTCGACGCAGGGGAGGGGCGGGAGTCCGATCCCCGAGATCGAGGCTCCCGCCTCCGTGGTCGTCGCTCGGGCCCGCCCGAGCATCCCCTCATCAGGCCACGTCGACCTTTACGTGGGTCGGCTTGCGCTCATCACTCTTCGGAAGCGTGAGCGTCAGCAGGCCGTCCCGGAACGATGCCGTCGCGGCGTCGGCCCTGACGGCGGTCGGGACACTGAAGGTGCGACAGAAGGAGCCGTGGCTCAGCTCGCGATGGACGTAGCCCCACTCGGTCGTCTCCTCCTCAGCCTCCAGCGTGCCGCTGATCGTGACGAGGTCCTCAGCGATCGCGATATCGACATCGTCGGGCTTTACCCCGGCCAACGCGATCCGGGCGATCACCGCATCGGGCGTCACGTACAGGTCCAGAGCCGGGACGACCGCGCGAGCCACGCCGCCGATCCACAGCGGTCGGAAGAGTCGATCGTCGAACAGTCGCTCCATGGAGTCGCGCAACGATGCGAGCTCGGCGAACGGGGTCGGGCGTCGGATCATGGTCATGGCACCACCTCCGGAGCTGGGCCGGTCCGATGGTTGCCGGTCCGATGGCCGGATGACTCGGTGACCGCCCGACCGGCCCAGCCCTCCAACGCCGAGTCTCGCGCCGGCGGGCGCGACGTACCAGAGCCATCCGTCGCGAATCGATGGGCGGCTCGGTCGACAAATGCCTCCGAACCGGCATCTGGGCGCCGTTCGGCACGAGTCAACGGGCCCAAGGGCACTGGCCCGACGGCGCGCGGCCGGCGATCGTGTGGAGCGGTCGCCGGTGGCGCGCGGCTCGAGCTCGGCTGACGGCGGCGACAGGAGGCCCTCGATGAACCGAAGTCGGGTCGTGATCATGGGCGCCGCGGGACGCGACTTCCATGACTTCAACGTCGTCTATCGGACCGATCCCGAGGTGGAGGTCGTCGCGTTCACCGCGGCCCAGATCCCGGGCATCGCCGACCGTCGCTATCCGGCAGTCCTGGCGGGCCCGCTCTACGAGGCCGGCATCCCGATCCTCGACGAGGGCGCGCTCGAGCAGATCATTCGCGACGAGCACGTCGACAGGGTCGTCTTCGCGTACAGCGACGTGACCCACGAGACCGTCATGCACGATGCCTCCCGGGCCCTCGCTGCCGGCGCCGATTTCACCCTGCTCGGGCCGAACCGCACGATGCTCGAGAGCCGCCTTCCAGTCATCGCCGTGGGCGGGACGCGGACCGGGGCGGGCAAGAGCCAGACCACCCGCTATCTCGCCGCGCTCCTCGCCGAGCAGGGTATGACGCCGGTCGTCATCCGCCATCCGATGCCCTACGGGGACCTCGCCGCCCAGGCCGTGCAGCGGTTTGCCAGGTACGAGGACCTCGCCCGCTACGAGACCACGATCGAGGAGCGAGAGGAGTACGAGCCGCACCTCGATGCCGGCCGCGTCGTCTACGCCGGCGTCGACTACGAGGCGATCCTTCGCCGGGCCGAGAGCGAGGCCGACGTCATCCTGTGGGACGGCGGCAACAACGATTTCCCGTTCTACCGACCCGACCTGTACGTCGTCGTGGCCGACCCACTTCGGCCGGGCGACGAGCGCCGGTATCACCCAGGCGAGGCGAACGTCCGGATGGCCGACGTCGTGATCATCAACAAGGTGGACTCGGCCGAGCCGGCCGCCGTCGAGGCGGTCCGCGCCTCCGTCCACGAGCTGAATCCGGCCGCCGATATCCTGACCGCCCGGTCCGAGCTGACGCTCGTCGGTCCGACGATCGCCGGCAAGCGGGTGGTCGTGGTCGAGGACGGCCCGACCCTCACGCACGGTGGGATGGCTTACGGCGCCGGCGTCGTGGCCGCCCGTCGGTTCGCCGCGGCGCGGCTGGTCGACCCTCGACCAGCCGCCGTCGGGTCGATCCGCGCGGTGCTCGATCGATACCCGGCGCTCGAGCCGCTCGTCCCGGCCATGGGCTATGGCCCGGCCCAGGTCCATGAGCTCGAGACGACCCTCAACGCCATCGACGCCGACCTCGTCCTGTCGGCCACGCCGATCGATCTCACCCGTCTGCTGACGCTGAACAAGCCGATCACCAGGGTCCGCTACGAGCTGGTCCAGGTGGACGGGCGGCCGCTGGCCGAGGTCGTCGAGCCGGTCGCCCGCCTCACGAGCTCGCTCGCGCTCACCGGAGTCTGACGACCATGGCCGCGCTCGGTGCGGCGGTGCCTCTGACGCCGACGGCATCGCCGCGTCATTTCCTGACCCTGGACCAGCTCGGACCCGACGGCCTGCGCTCGGTGCTCGATCTGACCGGCCGGCTCAAGCGCGACCCGCCGGCGTTCCGGAATCGCCTCGCGGGCGGTCGGATCGGGATGATCTTCGACAAGCCATCGACGCGGACGCGAGTCAGCTTTGAATCCGCGGCCTGGGCCCTGGGCATGCTGCCGATCGTCCTGCGCCCCGACGAGCTGCAGCTCGGGCGCGGCGAGACCATCGCCGACACGGCGCGAGCCCTGTCCCTGTACCTCGACGGCCTCACGATCCGGACGTTTGCCCAGGCGACGGTCGAGGAGCTCGCCGCCGCCGCCTCGATCCCGGTCGTCAACGCGCTCACGAACGAGCATCACCCGTGCCAGGCACTCGCCGACGTCCTGACCATCGAGGAGGAGCTCGGCCCGCTGGCTGGCCTCCAGGTCGCGTTCATCGGCGACGGTGACAACGTCTGCCACTCGCTCATCCAGGCCGCCGGGCTGGTCGGTCTCGACCTTCGGGTCGCGACGCCCGTCGGCTACGAACCGTCCGCGGCGGTGATCGACGGGGCACGACGCGCGGCACTCGCCAGCGGTGGATCGATCCGCCTGACCAGCGATCCCGTCGATGCGGTGGCGGGTGCGGACGTCGTGTACGCCGACGTCTGGACCTCGATGGGGGAGGAATCCGAGCGCGCGGCCCGGATGACGGCCTTCAGTGGGTACACCGTCGACGCACGGCTGATGGCGCGGGCCTCGGCCGCGGCGATCTTCCTCCACTGCCTGCCCGCGCATCGGGGCGAGGAGGTCACCGACGAGGTGATCGACGGGCCCGCGTCGCGCGTCTGGCCGCAGGCGGCAAATCGCCTCCACACCGAGACGGCGCTCCTGTACTCGGTCCTGACCGGTGATGCGGGCGGGGAGCGGCTCCCGTGAGCCGCGTGGTCGTCGCGCTCGGTGGCAATGCGCTGATACGGCGCGGACAGCCCGGCTCGACCGACGTCCAGCGACGCAACCTGCTCGGTGCGGCGAGGGCCCTGGTCGAGCTCGAGCGGCTCGGCCACGAGCTCGTCCTGACCCACGGAAACGGGCCCCAGGTCGGGTTCCTCTCGATCGAGGCCGACGCCGCGCGCGAGTCCGTGCCCGTCCCGCCGCTCGATGTCCTGGTGGCCGAATCGGAGGGCCAGATCGGCTACCTGCTCGCGCAGGCCATCGCGGCCCAGCTCGCGATCGAGGGTCGCGCTCGACCGATCGCCGTAGTCCTGAGCCAGACGATCGTCGACCCGGACGACCCCGCGTTCGCCTCGCCGTCGAAGCCGGTCGGGCCGGTGTACGAGGCGGGGCGGGCGACTGAGCTGGCGGCCGAACACGGCTGGACGATCGCCCCAGACGGCGCGGGCTGGCGGCGCGTGGTCGCCTCGCCGCGGCCGCTCGAGATCGTCGAGGCACCCGCCATCACGATCCTGGCCGATGCCGGCGTGCTGGTCATCGCCTCAGGCGGCGGCGGCATCCCGGTCGCCCGCCGACCGGGCGGTGCGCTGGTCGGGCTCGAGGCGGTCGTCGACAAGGACCTGGCCGCGGTCGTCCTCGCCGAGGCGGTGAATGCCGACGCCCTGCTGCTCCTGACCGACGTCAGCGCGGCCCACCTGGGTTGGGGGGCGGCCGAGCCCCTGCCGATCCGCAGGCTCACCCTCGCCGGTGCCACTGCGGGGGTCGAGGACGGGACGTTCGCCGCCGGATCGATGGGCCCGAAGGTCACGGCCGCGGCCGACTTCGTGCGCCGGACCGGTGGCTTCGCCGCGATCGGGGCGCTCGAGGATGCCGTGGCGGTGCTGGACGGCAGGGTCGGCACGAGGATCGTCGACCGAGGAAGGAATGCCCACGAGGACGCGACGATCGGCACTGGTCGCGCGGCCGCCGCGAGCGGCTCAATGGAGGGTGCGCATGAGCTGACGAGCATTGGTTGAAGGAGCCCACGATGTCCCTGGCAATCGACGGCCTCACGAAACGGTTCGGGGATGTCCAGGCTCTCGATGGCGTGACCTTCTCCGTGTCGGAGGCCGGGATCTGCGGGTTCCTCGGCGCGAACGGTGCCGGCAAGACGACGACGATGCGGGTCGTCCTCGGATTCCTCCGCGCCGATTCGGGGCGGGCAACGTGGCAGGGTCGCGACACGCGGTCGTGGCCGCGGCGGACGTGGGGCTACATGCCCGAGGAGCGGGGCCTGTATCTCCGGATGCCGGTCCTCGACCAGCTCGTCTTCTATGGCTCGCTGTATGGGCTGACGCGCCGCGAAGCGCGACGAGTCGCGCTCGATTGGCTGGCCCGGTTCCGAATCGCCGAGCACGCCGCCCACAGGGCCGAGAGCCTCTCGAAGGGCAATCAGCAGAAGGTCCAGTTCATCGCGACGGTCCTCCATGATCCCGACGTCCTGCTCATGGACGAGCCGTTCAGCGGCCTCGACCCGATCAACGTCGCCCTACTGAAGAGCGCCTTCCTCGAGCTGCGCGATCAGGGCAAGACCATCGTCTTCAGCACGCATCAGCTCGATCAGGCCGAGGAGCTGTGCGACTCCGTCGCGATCATCGACCACGGCCGGATCGTCACCGCCGGCTCAACCCGCGAGGTGAAGCGCTCGACAGGCCACCAGGTCGTCCGCGTCGAGACCGCCGGCGACAGCGACCTCGCCTGGCTTCGATCGCTGCCCCATGTGACGGTCACCCGCCCGGGCCAGGACTACACCGAGCTCCGCGTGGACACCGGCGCCGATCCGCAGGCGGTCCTGCGGGCGGCCATCGCCCGGGGCGACGACGTCCTTCGCTTCGAGGTGGCGGATCCGTCGCTCGAGGACGTGTTCGTCGAGCGGGTAGGGGCGCTCGACGCCGAGGAGCGCCGGCTTGCGGCTCCGGAGGTCAGGTCATGACTGGGCTGCGCAACATCGCTGCGGTCGCGCGGCGCGAGTACGCGATCCGCATTCGAACTCGAAGCTTCATCGTCGGGACGCTCCTGCTCCTGCTCGGAGTGGTGGCGATCGCGTTCGCCCCGCTCATCACCACGGCCATCACCCAGGCCAGCGAGCAGCGGATCGCCGTGCACGTCGCGGCGCCCGGACTGGCGGCGGATCCGATCGCGACGATCTCGACGCAGGCCAATGCCTCGACCGACACGGGCGCGGCGGCGAGGGACGCCAAGCCGGAGTTCGTGGTGAGCGCCGTGCCCGATCTCGGCGCGGCGCGACGCGCCGTCATCAGCGGCGAGTACGCGGCCGTCCTCGAGATCGACCGGACGAGCAGTGGCGACCTCGCGTTCACCCTCTACACGAACGATAACGCAACCGGTCGAACTGCCGCCCTCGTCCGCCAGGCGTCGACCTCGATCGCCGTGAGCGACCGCCTCGGGCGCCTCGGGATCGCACCGGCCAGCCAGGCCGGGCTCTTCGGCCCGGCGGCGTTCGGCGTCGCGTGGCCCGACCCCGCGCGAACCGACCCAACCCACGGCACGACCGAGCTGATCGGACGCGACATGCTCTCGTTCGGGATGACCGTGCTGATCTTCATGATGATCATCCTGTACGGCACGTGGATCGCGATGAGCGTGGTCGAGGAGAAGTCTTCGCGGGTCATGGAGGTCATCCTCAACGCGACGACACCGTTCCAGCTGCTGACCGGCAAGGTGCTCGGCGTCGGAGCGGTGGCCCTGACGCAATACGCCGCACTGCTCGCTGCCGGCTCGATCGCGCTGCTGGGCCAGGGTGGCGTCGCCGGGATCGTCCTCGGCACGGGCCAGGCGACGGCCCTCCCGGAGGGCCTCACCATCCCGCTCCTGCTGGTCTTCGGGGTGTACGGCATCCTCGGCTTCCTCGTCTACGCGACGCTGTATGCCGCGGCCGGCTCGCTGGTCAGCCGCCAGGAGGATGTCAATGCCGCGGTGATGCCGATGACGCTCGTCTCGACCGCCGGGTATCTCGTCGCGGTCTACGCGTCGGTCGGGGTCCTCGACATCCGGGCCGGATGGGTCGCGGCGCTGTCGCAGGTGCCGTTCGTCAGCCCGTTCATGATGATCGGTCGGATCACGAACGGCCAGGTGACGTTCGCGGAGGCACTCCTTTCAGTGGGGCTCCTCATCGCCTGCATCGTGGCGACCCTCTGGCTGGCCGCTCGCATCTACCGGGCCGGCGTGCTCCTCTATGGGCAGCGGCCCGGCCTGGCGGCGATCTTCCGCCTCGTCCGCTCGCCGTCGTAAGGCGCTGTCGCTCCTCGCACGCGATCGACGACCGACACGAGACAGCGTCATGAATGACTACCTCGGCGATCCTCGGCGCGCCGCTCCCGAGAGGCTGAAGACGATCCTCCGCCAGCCGATCACGTCGCGCTGGGACGGCTCGGGCGTCCGGTGCAGAATCGGGTGATGGCAGGCGAAGACCAACGCGTCCTCGTGACCGGCGGGACAGGGACCCTCGGACGCCACGTGGCGGCCGTGCTCGAGGAGCGGGGCCTGGTCCCCCGGATCGTCAGCCGCCGCTCGCGACCGCCGGACGCGCCCCCGAGGCGCGAGTGGGCCCAGGCGGACCTGGAAGTCGGCGACCTGAGGGCCGCGGTCGTGGGCTGCGAGCGGGTCATCCATCTCGCGAGCGGCAATGACGGCGGCGAGGCGGACGTCGTCGCCACCGGGCGGCTCCTCGATGCCGCCGCAGAGGACGGCGTCGGCCACGTCGTCGTCATCTCGATCCTCGGCTGCGACCGGATCCCGCTCCCGTTCTACGCCTCGAAGGTTCGGATCGAGGGGCTGGTTCGCGATTCCATCGTTCCGGGGTCGGTCGTCCGGGTGGCCCAGTTCGACTCGTTCGTCGAGCGCCTCGTCGCGACGCCGGCGACGCTGCCGGTCCCGACGCCGATCGTCGCCGACCTGCGCTTCCAGCCGGTCGACGAGCGCGAAGCCGCCGAGCTGCTGGTGGACGTGGCGCTCGGGCCGCCGCTCGGCGACGCACCACCGATCGCCGGCCCGGAGGTCCTGACCCTGGCCGAGATCGCGGCGACGTGGCTCGCCGAGACGGGCCGCGCCGGTCGGCTCATCCCCGTGCCGCTCGACGTGCTCCTCGCGGGGTCGATCGGCGGCCCGGCGACCGCTGCCTGGGTGCCCGGCGTGCTCGAGGGCTACCGCGCCGGCGAGAACACCGTGCACGGGGAGGCGACGATCGGTCGGGTCCGGTTCGTCGACTGGGTCCGGGCGCGGCAACCGAGGGACGATCGATGAGCCATATGCGGTTGCCCGGTCGAGGTTGGACCGCCGGATCCAGCGCGAGTATCCGGGCGAACCCTTGACCGAGTCCGCGTACCACGCCGCGGCTGAGGCCACACTCGACCCGTGCTCGTGCGGCGGTCGGTTCCGCTATGACGCGGCGGCCCGGTGCCCCAGGTGCCGGTCGACCAGTGAGCACTGGGATCGGGACCAGGACGCGCCGTGGTGGTTCTATGACTGAACCGTCGAACGCGTTCAGGCGGCTGTCTGCGGCCGAGGCGCTCCGCGCGCTGTACATCGACCTCGAGGCCGAGAAGACGAGCCGCCGGTCCCCGTATCCCCAGGCCCGGTAGGGCGCCAGGTTCTCGACAAGGAAAACACGGCGGCTCGCAGTCTCTTCGCCCCCGTCACGTCCGAAGGTCTACGTCGTACGGAGGCAGCTCCACGTGTCGTTTCGCGGGATGTAGATGTACGCCCCGTTCGGCTGCTGTGGACACGGTGGCGTTCCAAGGAGATAGATGTCCGGCCGCAGGAGGTGCTGTGCTCCGATGAGGTCGCCGGTCGCGAACTGGAACACCAGGAGCTCGTACGACGGTCCGCGGCCCGCAAAACCCGGAGTTCCGGGAAGCGGCGGCAATCCCTGACCTGGCGGCGCGCAGATTTCGCGCGTTGGATCGACCAACGGCTGCACGCACGTCCAGCCTGCCTGTGTCAACTGGTCCGGTGACACTCCGGCTGCGCGACTCGGGGCGACGGTCACAACAAGAAACGCTGCGACCGCCACCACCACGACGAGCGCACGACTCAGATGCTTCATCGCTGACCTCCCATCTCGTTGTCGCCTGGAGCGCAGGCGCGTTCCATCGCGATGCCTCGCCGCTGCACCGACGCGTGCCCATCGATGGGTCCGCTCGAGGTTGAGGCCGACCATGAGGACGCCCGCAGGGTCACGGATTTGCCCACGCCTACTTCGACGCCGACGGACTCGGCGCCGCGCTCGGGGTCGCTGCGGTGGCGGGCTCGAGCTTCACGGTCGCGAGCCAGGCCAGCACATCTCGTGGCGTGATATCCCCGTCGAAGGTGAACTCGTAGCCGCGTCCACCCGCGATGACCTCGATGTCGTAGACGTAGCCGCCGAGCTCGGCGAGCGCGTCACAGCCGTTGATGCTCACCACGGCTGGCACCTTCTGCGGACTCGTTCCGGGGCTCGCCTGGTAGGCGATCGTCACGGGCCCGGACAGCGGCGCCACCGGGGTGCACGGATCGGGCTGGAATGGGGCGGAGTACGGGCTGGCGAAGGCGCGGAACGCCTCCATCGTCGTGCCGCTCGGCAGCGCGAGCGAGGCGGTGGAAATCCGCATCCGGTAGATGCCTCCCGGCGTGACGATCGAATCGGTGGTGGGGTCGCCGGGGCCGCCCAGGGTCGAGCCGAACGGCCACGGTCCGTGCCCTTGGCTGATCGTCCAGCCGGCCGGGTATCGGATCTCATAGCCGTACGACCGCGAGGTGAAGGTGGCGTCGAGCGTCGGGAGCGGCGGTTCCGATGCCGAGGGGCTCGGCGTCGAGCTCGCGGACGAGGAGGCCGGGCTCGAGACGGAAGACGGGCTCGGCCCGCTCCCGCCAGGTCGCGGGCCGGAGAGGACCGCTGCGGTGCCAATCGCGACAACTGCCACGACCAGCACCGCCGCCCAACGGGCGAACGTGTTCATGGGTGTGGACCTCCATGGCGCGAGAAGGCCGCGCCGGGCCTGTGGAGTCGTGGGAATGGCGCTCAGAATCGCCCTGCGCGTGACATCTGGGAGATCCGTCGGGCCCTCGTCGAGCCACGCCGCCAGGACGGAATCGGGATCGCGGGTCGTATTCGTGCCGGTCATGCGGGTCGCACCTTTCGGCTCTCGACCCGGTCGGTCGCGAGGGCGACGCGAAGGATCCGGGTGGCGTGGTGGAGTCTCGACTTGACGGTCCCGATCGGGACGCCCGCGATCTCTGCGATCGAGGCCAGCGGGAAGCCCGCGTGGTGATGCAGGACAACGACGGTCCGATGCTCGGGAGAGAGCGTCCGGAATGCCCGCTCCAGCGCATCGCGCTCGTCGATCGAAACGGTCGTATCCGCGACAGCCGGCCCGTCGACCGGCAGCACCCGGACGTTCGAGCTCCACCGGCGGTACCGCCGGAACTCCTCGTAGCAGGCATTGACCACGAGGCGATGGAGCCAGACCTCGAAGCGCTCTGGGTTACGCAGCCGCGGGAGCTCGCGCCAGGCGAGGAGGAATGCCTGCTGGACGGCGTCCTGAGCGCGCTCGACGTCCCGGAGGATCCGGTACGCGATCGCGTAGCACCGATCACCGTTCAGGTCGACGAGATCCGCGAAGGCGCTCTCGTCGCCGTCGCGTGCCCGCTCGACCAGCCTCGCTTGCACCTGAGCGACCTCTCGGCCGCGCCGCTCATCGGCGCTTCAGAGACCAGAGATGATGACGGTCGGCCAAAGGTTCAACGTGGTCGATGGGTAGCTGTCGCCGGCTGATGGTTAGGAGCGCTCGAAGAAGCGTGTACGCGATCCCCGCCCTCGGTCAGACGATCGCGCAGACGGCGCCCTGGCTCCGCCCGGAATGGCGGAGAACCGCATCTCGCTCCGCCGTCCCGGGGGGACTCGGGAGTCGATGAAGGTCGCTCTCATCGAGTGCGCGACATGCAACCAGGTGGTCGAACAGACCTCACCTGGTCAGCCGCACTGCGCCGCGTGTCGCCGAGCATCGAAGCGAGCGCGCAGCCGCGACGCCGTTTCCCGCGCCAGGGCGGCTCGACGAAGCCGCGACCTTCAGCCTGATCGGATCACGCAACCCGGGTCGTTGAAGTCGGCTTCTGAGGAGTCAGACCGACGGCACCGACAACCAGGTCGAGCTGCGTGGTTTCGGCAGCGACCGGCGCCGGTCCATGCCTGGAGAGGGCACCATGCTGCCAATGGAGCCGCTCCGCATCGGCCATTGGCCGTCCATCCGTCTCCTCGTTATCTCCCTAACTCGTTATGTCCCTGAGTAGTAGCGCCGCCAGATGAGGCGATGAACGGGTACCCATCGTGGAATGTCGCGCAGACCAGGAATGAACGGCACGAGCGCCAGGAGCGTAGTGAGCACGATCATCAGAAGGATCACCACGAGGTCGGTGTTCGACGCAGTGGTGAACGGCGGGATCTGGTACCAGAACGTGAAGAGCCACAGCCAGGTCTGGCCCGGATAACTGCCGGTCTCGTTCATCATCCCCCACTGATCGCCCGTCAGGTGCTGGTCCGCGGCAAGCCCGGAGAGGTATTCGCCGTCGCCCATGAAGAGCAGCGGTCGGGTGAAGTCTGTCTGGTAGAGATTGCCGCTGCTGAGCAGCAGGCCGTCGAGGCCGCCGGTGCGAGCGATGCCGAGCAGGCTCGCCATGAGGTTGGGCACAGGTCCGTAATCGCCCGCCGTGACGCTGACCTCGCCGTTTGCGACCGTTGCCTTCCCGAGGGCGCTCGTGTAGCTGGCGAGCCAGGTCTGTTGCTGGTCGGGGCTGGCTGCCTCGTACGTCTGTAGCGCGCGCGTCAGAGTGGGATCTCCGACGGCGGCGAAGCCGAGCGGCCGAAGCACGAAGTCTCGTGCGGTATCGATCGGGATCCGCACCCCAGCCCACGCCTGCGGAGCGATCGGTCCGAGCGCCTGTGCCGCGTCGGGAGTGTTCGTGTACGGCGGCCCGTACTGGGCCGTGCCGCTCTGCCCGGATAGCTCTGAGGTTGCGGTCGTCACGAAGTCGACCGGATCCTTGATCGCCCAGATCTGGATCGTCACCGCCGGGTCGTCCGGGGAGGACAGGGCAGCCGCAAGCACGACGACGAGGACTGATACTCCGACGAGGGCGAGGACGAGCTCCTTGACGAGGTCGTAGCGGACCATCCGAATGCCGGCGTAGTAGCGGGCCTGCGGATCGTTCGCTGTCATGGCCCCAGCTGCTCATCGGCCGCTTGCGGCCTGCCTGAGGACTCGATCGGACGAACGACCCCGTGCATGCGTACAAGCACGAGGTGGACCGCCACGAGGGTCGCGACGAGGATCGGCAGCAACATCACGTGGAGGCCGTACATCTGGCCGAAGTTGAGGACGTTGAAGAAGGAGCCGATCCCGGCCGCGTTGGTCGCGTCCTTCGCGTTGACCGCGATCCACTGACCGTCGAAGTTCTGCTGGGAGACATAGCCGGTGAAGGCGGTCACGATGCTGACCGCGAAGATGACCACGCCGACCATCCAGGTAGGAGCCCGTCCATCGCGCCAGCCCGCGGCGAAGTATTGGCCCCACAGATGCAGCACCATGAACACGAAGAACACCTGCACGGACCAGAGATGCAGGCTGTTCACGAAGCGGCCAATGCCGGACACGTGCCACCATTGCGGGCCGAAGAAGGACAGCACGACGCCACTTCCGACGACCCAGATAAGCGCCGCGATCGCGACGACGCCGAACACGTAGACCCAGGAACCCACGTAGTACGGCTGGCGATCGGGCAGCAGGTAGCTGAGCGGGAGCCGGCGCTCGAGCCAGTGCCGAACGGCAAGGGTCCAGCTCGAGAGCTCGGTCTGCGGCTCGGGATCGCCCTCACGCACCGTCCGCATGCTCCGGCTCGACCGGGTCGTCATGACCCGGGAAGGGCGCGAGAAGGGCGACGACGAAGAGCGCGATCATCCCGAGGATCATGAGCAAGTTCGGGATGGAGATGAGGATGAAGTTCCAGTTGAGATACGTCGCTGGGGTGTCCAATGCGGCACTCTCCTTCCGTTCGGTGTCGGCCGCGGCGCGCTGAGGCGGGCCGTACGGTGACGCCGCCACCACGCCGCGCCGTGTGGCGAGCACGCGTTTACAGACCGCGGGTGTCGACGCTCCCTGCCGGTCGGTCGCCGAAGATAGGTCGGGCACGCGAACGAGCGCGACCGAGCGCCGATCGCCGAGCCACGATCGACGCGGATATGGCGAGGATCGCGATGGCCGCAAGGACGCCCACCGGGGTTGAAGCAGGGCCAGGGACGTCGCTCGCGGCCAGGGTGTCAGTCGGCGGGGGAGTCACGTTGGCAGGCCGTGTCGTTGGCCTTACGCTCGTGGTCGGGCTCGGCGAGGCTGTCGAGCCTGCGCTCGCGCACCCGTTCGAGATCCTGTCGTTGATCAGGGTGACCTCGCCGTTGCGGGCCAGGGCGCGACCGTTGACGGCCACGCCGCTGGCCATCGTGATCGACGTCAGGGCCATGATCGTCCCGACGAAGGTCGAGCCCGAACCGAGGGTCGCCGAGCTGGTCACCTGCCAGAAGACGTTGCACGGGTTCGCGCCGTTGATCAGCCTCACCGCGCTGGCCGAGGCCGTGACGAGCGACGACGTAGCCTGGAAGACCCACACGGAGCTCGGGTCATTCTGGCCGTCCAGCGTCACCGTGCCAGTGAGATCGAGCACGACGCCACCCGCGTTGTAGACGCCGCCCACGAGGGTCAGCCCGCCAAGCGTCGCGTGGTTTGCAGTCACCGCCTTTCCGGCCGCCGTGTTGTAAGCGGTCGCAAGGTCGGTCTTGGCCTGCACCGCCACCGCGTCGGCCTTGTGGATCGTCCCGCTGACCGTACCCGGCGGGAAGCCGGTCACCGCTGCGCCGGGCGAGATGCCGACGTCTCCCGTGATGGTCGTCGGGCCGGTATTCGTGATGGCCGGCGTGCCCGCCAAGACGGCGAACGGCGCGGCCGCTGCGAGCCCGATCGGCGCCGGGCCCGCCGCGAATGCCGTCTGCCCGGCGGCGAGCAACCCGACCGCGAGGGTGACCGAGCTCACAGCCGTGAGCAGTACCTGCTTCCCGTGAGCGCGCGTGTTCATCTTCAGCCATACCCTTCCGGTGTCTGGCCACGCCGATTCGGAGCCATTCCGCAGCCGTCGCCAGCCTGTCGGCACGGGGCCACCGTGTCATGACGGTTCGTCATGACAACCCCGAGCGGGACCGGCAGGCTCGACAC
>OEKD01000232.1_pt2 | contig 15631 bp, 15 predicted proteins | sample 1487541 | NCBI WGS metagenome assembly OEKD01 (sample SAMEA104379579, study PRJEB20068) | metagenome | biome: 1000743; feature: 77; material: 1998 | place: USA | collected 2012 | depth 25 m | reverse complement strand
GCGATGTACTCGCCGGCGGGCTTGCCCTCCATCGTCCGGGCCGCCCCGGCGAAAAAGCGCAGGTTGTCGGCGATCGCCGGCATGTCGATCGCCGCGACGTTGAGCGGCTTTCCGGTCTGTGACGCCTCGAGCGCGGCGAGCTCGTCGGCGTTCTGCTCGACGACTTCGGCGAGCTTGAGCAACGCCGTCATGCGCTCACCGGGAGTCGTCCGCTGCCACGCCTCGAAGGCGGTCGCGGCGGCCTCGACCGCGCGATCGACGTCCTGGGGGTCGCTCGCCGGCACCTGGGCGACGAGCTCGTCGTTGGCCGGGTTCACGACGTCGAGGGTCGCACCGGCCGCGCTGTCGACCCAGCGCCCGCCGATCAGCTGCTGATAGGTCCGCGTGCGCGGGAGGGTGTCGGTCATGACGTGGGCTCCTCCGGAGTGCGCGCTCGTGCGCGCGAACGATCGATCGTGGGTGCCATTGTGCGTCCCCGCCGCTGCGGGCGCCGATCGCGGTCCGGGCGGCGCAACGGCTGTTGCCGACCGGCCGTCAGCCCTCGACGCGCAGGGTCCGCTCGACGCCCCGTTCGGTCAGGTCGACGAGATAGCCGCGCAGGACGCCGTGGTTCGCCTCCGATCCCGCGTTGATGCAGACCGTGTCGCCGATCCGGCGCTCACCGCCCGACTCGTGGATGTGGCCGTGCACGCCGAGGACCGGCTTGAACGTCTCGATCGCTTGGCGCACGCCCGTCGAGCCGACCGGTCCCCGGAGCAGGTCGCCCGCGGACACCGTCGGCCGCAGGTCCGGTGACAGCAGCGGCGCGGTATCGAGGCCCGAGTCGTAGGGCGGGACGTGGGTCATCATCACCGTCCGACGCGGGTCCCGGACGCCGCCCAGGAGGGTCGAGAGACGATCGAGGAACTCCTCCTCGGGCAGCTCGCGGGGCGTCTTCCAGGGCGTCGGCGACGACCAGCCCATGCTGACCAGCTGGTGCCACGGCGTCAGCTCGACGACCTGCTCGTTGACGTTCCGGCAGTACGGCGAGTCGACCAGGATCGGGTCGATCTCGAAGTCGTCGTCATTGCCGGGCATCAGGTATACGGGCACCCCGGAGCCATCCAGCCGCTCGGCGGCGAGCGCCATCCAGTCACGGACACGGGCGGTGATGTGCTCGTCGAACTTGCGGCGCACGACCGCCGGGTCGGCCTCCATGGCGGCGCGCTCCTCGGGCGTCACGCGCACCGCGTAGTAGCCGAGGTCGGCGATCGATCGCTCGAGCTCGGCGAGCTCGGCTTCGGTGCGCGCGACCTTCCGCTGGCCCAGCACGGACGCGGTCCATTCCTCGCCCCCGCGCTCGCCTCGGACGACCGCGATCAGGGCCTTGCCGGTGAGATCGCCCGCGATCACCGCGGCGTCGACCTTGTAGACATTGGCGCGCATCGCGTTGAGGAACTTGCGCCACGCCCGCTCGGACGCGTGGATGTCGCTGCACACGTACAGGCGGAACGGCTTCGCCATCTCAGATGCCTCCGGCGTTGGCGGGCGGGATGCGGTCGCGCCACGGCCGCGCGGCTTCGAGCTGGCCGGCCAGCCGGATCAGGGTGGCCTCGTCCGCCTGCCGCCCGATGAACAGCGATCCGATGGGCAGACCGTCAGCGGTCCAGTGGAGCGGCACGGACATCGCCGGCCGACCGGTGATGTTCGCGAGCGGGTTCCACGGATTGAACGCACAGTCGAAGCGCCAGTACTCGACGGCGCCGCCCTGCGACTGGTTGAGGACGCCGAGCGGCTCCGGCCGGCGAGCGAGCGTCGGCGTCAGCCAGGCGTCGTAGCGCTCGAAGAACGGCGCGATCGAGCGGCTCGCGACTCCGAAGGCCTCGACGGCCTCCATCACGTCCAGCCCGGACTGGCTCCGCCCGAGCTCGACCATCTCCCAGGTCGTGACCTCCAGCTCGTCGTCCCGCAGCGGACGACCGAGCAGACGCTCGCACTCGACCGCCGCACGCAGGTTCCCGATCGCCCAGATGGTCACGAGCGGCTCGATGAGGACCTCCGGATCGAACGCTGGCGAGGCCTCCTCGACCTCGTGGCCGAGCTCCTCGAGCAGCGCCGCGGTGGCGCGAACCGCCGCGACGCAATCGTCGTCGACCGGCACGTCCAGCGGCGGCGTCGAGGTCCAGCCGATCCGGAGGCGGCCCGGGTCGCGGCCGACCTCGTCTGCGAAGGGTCGGGCCGGAGCGGGCGCCCAATACGGGTCGCCGGGCACTGGACCGGCCTCCACGTCCAGCAGCGCGGCGCTGTCCCGGACGCTCCATGACAGGGCGTGGCGGACGTTCAGGCCGCCGATCTCCTCGCCCCCCGGCGCGCGCGAGACGCGGCCCCGGCCGGGCTTGAGCCCGAACACGCCGCAGCACGAGGCGGGGATTCGGATCGATCCCGCGCCGTCGCCGCCGTGCGCGACCGGCACCATCCGCGACGCGACCGCCGCGGCCGAGCCGCCCGACGACCCGCCCGCGGTACGCTCGACGTCCCACGGGTTCCGGGTCGGCCCGAAGAGCACGGGCTCGGCGGTCGAGTGATTGCCGAACTCGGGCGTGTTCGTCCGCCCTACGATGAGCAACCCCGCGGCGCGGTAGCGCTCGACCAACGGGCTGTCGGCTCGGGCCGGGACGTCGCGCAGCGCCCGTGAGCCCTCCGTCTCCGGGACCCCGGCCATCGGGGCACCGAGGTCCTTGACCAGGAACGGGACGCCGCGGAACGGCCCGCCCGCGAGGTCGGCCGAGACGGCCGCGGCGCGCGCCTGCGCGAACAGCGGCGTGACCACCGCGTTGAGCCGCGGGTTCAGGGCCTCGATCCGGGCGATCGCCGCATCCACCAGCTCCAGCGGCGTCACCTCGCCGCGCCGAACCAGCTCGGCCTGGCCGACGAGATCGACCCGCGCAAGGTCGGTCACTCGAGCGCCCGGAGCTCCGGCGCCTCGTACACCGGCCGGCCCTCGACGAGGGTGAGCAGGACCAGCCCGTCGCCGATCGGCCCGCGCGCGGGGTCCAGGATGTCGCGGTCGAAGACGGCCAGGTCGGCCAGCTTGCCGACCTCGATCGTGCCCGTGTCGTCGTCCAGGTGGTTCACGTACGCGCTGCCGATCGTGAACGCCGCGAGGGCCTCCATCGCGTCGAGAGCCTCCTCGGGCAGGAACGGCGCGGCTGCCCGGTCCTCGGGCGAGACGCGCCGGACGGCCGTCTCGACCTCCATCAGCACGTTGGGTGTGCTGACCGTCCAATCGCTGCCGCCCGCCAGGCGCGCGCCGGATCTCGCGAGACTGGCGAACGGGTACTGGAGCCGAGCCCGGTCCGACGGCAGGAACGGCAGCGTGAGGTCGACCATCTGGGCATCGTTGCAGGCCCACAGGGGCTGGATGTTCGCAACCGCGCCGAGCGGGGCGAAGCGGCGCACGTCTGCCGGGTCGACGACCTGGAGATGGGCCAGGTGGTGGCGCCGATCCGCCGGTCCGTTCGCCGTTCGGGCGGCCTCGATCGCGTCGAGCGCCTCGCGCACGGCCCGATCGCCGAGGGCGTGGAAATGGACCTGGAAGCCGAGCGCGTCGAGTCGCGTGACGGCGGTCGCGAGCGCCGCCGGGTCGACGAAGCTGAGGCCGCGGTTGGCCGTTGGCTGCCCATCGCCGTCCAGGTACGGCTCGAGCATCGCCGCCGTGAAGTTCTCGGCCACGCCGTCCTGCATGATCTTGACCGTGTCGGCCCGGAGCCGACCGAGCGTGCCGCGCGCGCGCCGTTCCACGAGCGACTCGATCTGCTCGGCGCCCTGCTCGCGCTCCCACCAGTGGCAGGCGGTCACGCGGGCACTGAGGCTGCCCCGCTCGGCCATCGCGAGGTAGGCGTCGAGGTCGGCCGGCGTGACCCACGCATCCTGCCAGGCCGTGATCCCCAACCGATGGAGATATGCCTGGGCGAGGCCGATGCCCTCGATCCGCTCTTCGGGCGTGGGTCCGGGCACGAGGGCCTTCGCGACCTCCATCGCGCCCTCGTGCAGGGTGCCGCTCGGGGTCCCGTCGGGCTCGCGCTCGATCCGCCCGTGGGCCGGGTCCGGCGTGTCGCGCCCGAACCCGACGAGCTCGAGGGCGCGGCTGTTGAGCCAGGCGCCGTGCCCGTCTCGATTGACGAACAGGGCGGGCCGGTCGGGCACGACCCGATCGAGGTCGAGCCGCGACGGCGTGCCGCCCGGGAACGCTTCCATGTACCACCCGTCGCCGAGCACCCACGCCGCGCCGGGGTGCGCGGCCGCGTACGTGCCGATGGCGGCGAGGTAGGTGTCGAGGGTTCGCGGCAGGTCGTGGAGCGGGCAGCGCAACAGCCCGATCCCGGCCATCGACGGATGCACGTGCGCATCCTGGAACGAGGGCAGGACGCTCCGCCCGCCGAGGTCGATCCGGCGCGTGCGCGGGCCGACCAGGCCCGCGACATCGGCCTCGTCCCCGACTGCGACCAGCCGCCCGTTCCGAACCGCGACTGCCGACGCCGCCACGTCGGACGCCGCGGCGGCGGCCGGTGCCATCGTCAGCACCGCGCCGTTGACGAGAACGAGATCGGCCGGGTGGCCGGCCGATCTCGATGCGCTGGGACCTGTCATCGTCCGCCGGCTCAGTCCGGCGGCAGCATCTGGTACATGAGCTCGGTCTGGATCCCCGCCTGTCGGTTGCGGAAGGCCTGGATCGCGTACCACACGATCCCGACGACGAGCACGATCCCGACGAACGTCACGCCGCTGCCGTTGAGGTAGGTCAGCGGGTCGGTGTTCGGACTGGAGAGGGCGTTGAGGATCGGGCCCACTCCCGCGAACCAGTAGAGCACGAGCGTGAAGATCAGCCAGATCAGGCCGAGGATCGGCAGCCAGCGCGACCATGGCGCGCTCGCGACGAGATCCGGCCGGGTGCGCCTCGAGATGAGCGCGTTGATGCCCGGCATGATCCAGCTCAGGGACGAGGCCAGGATCGTGAACCAGGCGGACGCGACCAGGTTGAGCTTGCCGTCGAGGGCCGGATCCGCGTTGGGTGCGAGGAACCCGAGTCCCACGGCTTTCAGGATCGCGAAGTTCGAGAGCAGCAGGAACAGGACCGCCATGAGCAGTGCGGCGACGATCGCGTTGGCCGGTGCGCGCAGCCGCTCCGAGACGGTCCCTAGCCATTCGGGGACCTGCCGGTCGAGGCTCCAGGCCAGCGCCATCCGGCTGATGAAGATCACGTAGACCGGCATCAGCAGGAACGGGAACAGGGTCGACGCGGCACCGATGACGGCCCAGATCGGCCACAGCTCCGGGTGCGTGATCGCACCCAGGACCTGGAAGTAGTTGGGTTGGCCGAGCGGAAGGCCGGGCGGGTTGCCGACGTAGCCCCAGAACGCGGCCGACCAGCCGGTCTGAGCATCGAGGCCGAGCCGTCGCGGCAGCATCTCGGCATAGATCGAGTTCATGAGCACAGCGAGGAAGAGAGCCCCGATCACGGCGATCAGGATGCCGCGCGTGACGTTGCCGCGGACCTCGCCGGAGATGTATGCGCTGTACTGAAAGCCGATGAACTGGAACAGCATCGCCGAGGCGAGCAGGAAGAAGGCCCAGGTCGTGGGCGAGTCCGGACCGAAGTTGAAGCTCGTGCCGGTCAGGTGGGCGTCCGCGGCGGCCTTCGACAGCTGGTCGACAGTGATCCCGTCCGCGTACTTCGGCAGGTTGGCCGCGAACTGGCCGGCGTCGAACGTGAGCAGGCCGAAGATCGCCATCAGCGCCCAGCCCGCGATCCCGAGCACGGTCAGCCAGGTGACGATCCGATGGAACGTCCGGGTCGGCTGGAGGACGACGAACGCGACGACGGCGATGACGACGAGCCCGGCGATCATCCCGGGGATGCCCGTGACGTCGCCCGAGGAGCCCTCGGTGAACCACGAGTTGGCGCCGTTGAAGAAGTCGCTGCCGGTGCCGATCCCGATGATCCGTCCTTCCATCTGGATGCCGCGCAGGGTCAACGCTGTCTCGAACTGGAGGAGCGCGATCGATGCGAACGCGAGCATCCAGCTCTCGAGCCAGCCGAGGAACGGACCGATCCGGGGAACGATCCGGCTGGTGAACACGTAGTCGCCGCCGGACCGCGGCATGACCGTCGTCAGGGACGCGAAGATGAGCGCGAGCAGGACACAGAAGGCACCGACCACGAACGCGGTGATCGACCAGTTCGTGACGACGCCCACGACGACCACCGGGACCCCGGCGAGCACGGCGATGCCGTACGCGCCGCCGAGCGTGCCGCCGATGAATGCGGCGGTGTTGAAGAACAGGGCATTGGTGACGCTGACCTCGCGCACCAGCCCTGACGACTGACGCGTGAACAGCGTCCGATCGCCTGCAGCCATCCGGGACCCGCCTCCTCTCAGGACAGGAACGATGACGCGGTGACGCGCGGCCGCCGCCCCTCCCATGCCCCCCGACGAAGGCCACGAGTTCCGAAGACCGCGCCAGTATACTGGCCGCCACCGTGACTGAAACCGCTCCCGAACACGTCGGCGAGGCTGGGCCGAGCGCCTCGAATCCGCCTGGCCAGGAGGTCCGGGCGGGGTCGCAGACGATGCGCGATCCGCTCGCGGAAGCCCTGCGGATCATCGCGGCGGCGGACCGCGAAGGGCTCGAGGTCAGGCTGATGGGCGGCCTCGCCTTTCACGCGCTGTGCCCGAGTTGGACGGCACGGATCGATCGCGACGGACGCGATATCGACCTCGCGACGCGGAGCCGCGATCGAAAGCGCCTGGCGGAGCTGATGAGCGCCCGCGGATACGCCGCGGATCGGCAGTACAACGCGCTGTACGGGCACAAACAGCTGTACTTCGTCGATCCCGAGTGGAAGCGACCGGTCGACGTGCTCATTGACCGGCTCGAGATGTGCCATCGGATGGAGTTCGGCGGCCGGCTCGCGATCGCCGACCCGACGCTGCCGCCGGCCGACCTGCTGCTGACCAAGCTCCAGATCGTGAAGATCAACCGCAAGGACGTGCTCGACGCGCTCGCGGTCCTGGCCGAGTACCCGCTCGCCGGCGACGACGTCGGCGGCGCCGCGATCTCGCTTCGCCGGATCACCGACCTCACCTCGAACGACTGGGGCTGGTGGCGGACGCTGACCGGGAACCTCGATCGCCTGGCCTCGTTCGTCGCGGACGACCTGGCGCCTGATGATCTCGACTTCGGTCGCGAGAGCCGGTTCGATGCCGGCGCTCAGGTCACCGCACTGCGCGAAGCGGTCGATCGAGCGCCGAAGTCGACCCGCTGGAAGGTCCGAGCGCGAGTCGGCGATCGCATGACCTGGTACGAGGAACCCGAGGAGGTCGGGCACGGTCGCGACTGACCGCCGATTCAGCCTCGCCGCGACCCGACGCCGACCCGTCAGCCACCGGCAACCTGCTCGATGAGGTCGGCGGCGCGGACGGTCCCCGGATGTGCCTGCAGGCGCCGCGAGATCGCGCCCAGCCGCTCGGCCAGGGCGCGGTCCACGATCAGCCGGTCGATGGCCCCGATCAGCTCCGAGGGCTCGATGCGGTAAGTGTCGAGCCGGATCCCGAACCCGAGCTCGTCGACCCGCTGGGCGTTGTCGTATTGGTCCCAGAACAGCGGCAGCACGACCATCGGTTTGCCGTGGTGGAACGCCTCCGTGGTCGTGTTGTTGCCGCCGTGCGTGATGAGCGCGTCGACCTGGGGCAGGATGGCCGGCTGGGGCAGGAACTCGGCGCCGGTCATGTTCGGCGCCAGGCGCAGCCGGTCGTGCTGGGGGCCCATCGAGACGACGACCCGGAAGCGACTCTGGCCGAGCATGTCGATCAGGCGCTGCATGAGCCCGACGTCGGCCGACCCGAGCGACCCGAGCGAGAGGTAGACAAGGGGCCCCTCGAGACGGGCGAGCCCGTCGGGCTGCCGCCACTCGCCGTCGGTCGCGCGCACGCACGACTCGAGGCGGTGCCATGTCGGGCCGAGGGGGCGGTCGCGCGGGTAGTCCGCCTCGACCGGGTAGAGCGACAGGTTGAGGTGCGGCGATTCGTGGATGAACCGCGGCCCGAGCTCGTCGGATGGCAGGCCGGGCGCGCCCTGCTCCCGACAGAACGCGTCGAAGTCGTCCCACAGGGCGCCATGGGTGCGCTGGTACGCCTCCCGGAACGCCTCCCAGTCCTCGCGGTCGTCCGACGGGTAGCCGGAGAAGACCGGCGGCACGGCCGGGTCGAGCATCTCGGCCGGGTTGCAGCTCATGATCCGGACCCACGGCGCGCCCGCCGTCATGACCGCGGGAAACGCGACCACGTTGTCCTCGACGATCACGTCCGGCCGGACCTCGGCGAAGATCTCGCGCAGGCGCGGCTCCACGTGCCGCGCGCCGTCGACGAGCGCGGTCCAGGTCGGGAGCAGGAACGACGCCAGCTGCTCGATCGTGGGCCTGCGGAATTCGGGCGCGGTGTCGCGGATGAAGTCCTTCCAGAACTGGCCCGGGATCTCGGGCTCGACGGGTGGCGGCCCGAGGCGCATGAGCCGCTCCTCGAATCCGAACCGCTCGAGGTTGCCGGCAAACGATTCCTCGACCACGAACACGACCCGGTGGCCGCGCCGGTGCAGGACGTCGCCGATGCCCACGCAGTTGTTGGTCGGCCCGAAGGCGCCCTCGGGAAAGAACACGATCGTCCGGCTCGCGGCCACGCTCACCTCCTGCGCGAAGGGATCGATTATCCGATCCGGGGGCTGGCCACGGCGAGGCCAAGGACGATCGATGCGCCGAGCGCGACGGCCGCGTCGAGCCATCCCCAATGGACCACCCGGTAGCGGCTCCTGGGCCCCGACCCGAAGCCGCGCGCGTCCATCGCCAGGGCGAGGCGATCGCCGTGCCGGATGGCGAGGACGAGCAGGCCGAGGAGGAGCCGTGGATGCCACGAACCGCGCAGGCCGCGGATGCGGCGCGCCTGCCGGAGCGTCGTGAGGTCCTCGGCCAGGCGGGGCACGGCCTGGTACGCGGCGAGCGCTCCATAGCCGAACCGGTCGGACAACCCGGCCTGCTGCACGAGCGCGTCGACGAGCCGGGTCGAGTCGGTGGTCAGGCCGAACACGACTCCGAGCGTGGCGATCGCGAAGACCCGCAGGCCGATCGCCGCGCCCGCCGCCGCGGCGACCTCGGTCACGCGCACCGGCCCGAGCCGAACCAGCTCGGGCAGGCCGGGGTCGGCATTCGCGGCCGCGAACAGCGCGTTGAACAGGCCGATCCCGAGAGCCGCAAGCCACAGGACGGCCACGCTCCGCACCAGCCGGCCCGCTCCGATGCCGCCGAGCACGAGACCGGCGGCGGCCGCCGCGCCGCCGAGGATCAGGGGCGGGCGGGCGTCGACGACGGCCGCCAGGCCGACCAACCAGGCGATCGAGATCACGAGCTTCGTCATCGGGCTCACTCGGCCCAGGGGGCTCGCGAGCGCCGCCTCGTCCGGCCGGCGGACGATCATGCGGCGGCCGCGGGGGCGTCGAGCCTGCCCTCGTTCATCGCGATCACCCGGGTCGCGATGTCCTCGACCAGGCGCAGGTCGTGGGTCGCCGCGACGATCGCCGTCCCCTCCTCCACCCGCTCGCGGAGGATCGTCAGCAGGCCGTCGTAGCCACGCCGGTCCTGGCCGAAGGTCGGCTCGTCGAGCACGAGCAGGCCCGGCCGGCGGACGAGGACGCAGGCCAGCGACAGGCGACGGCCCTCACCGCCCGACAGCGTGTAGGGGCTCCGGTCGCCGAACTGCCCGAGCGGCAGGCCGAGCGAGTCCATCACCTCGGGCACCCGCGCCAGCTCGGCCGGCAGGAGACCGAGCCCGACCTCGTCGCCCACCGTCGTCGCCAGGAATTGCGCCTCCGGGTCCTGGAACACGTAGCCCGCGCGACGGGCGAGGACCGCCGACCGCAGGCGCACCGGATCGTCGCCGCCCAATCGGACGCGACCGGAATCGGGTCGGAGGAGCCCGACGAGCAGGCGGCCCAGCGTCGACTTGCCGCTCCCGTTCGGCCCGACGAGCGCGATCCGCTCGCCGGCCGCGACGCGCATGCTCGCGTCGTCGACCGCCGGCAGACCCGGCCCGTACGCGAACGAGACCCCGTCCGCGACGACGAGCTCCGGCCCGATCGTACGGGCCGCGAACGGACCCGTCGGCTCCACGCCCAGTGCCCGCTCGGCGTCCCGCGGCAGCCACACGCCCTCGGCGACCAGCCGGCGCCCGCTCCGGGACAGGACCTCGGCCGGCGGACCGAGGTCGATCGGACTGCCGTCGCGGCCCAGGGCGAGGACAACGTCCGCCAACGGCCAGGCGAGGTCCACGCGATGCTCGACCAGCACGATCGTGGCCGACCGATCGCGCCGGATCGCGGCCAGCCGGGCCATGAACGCGGCCGCGCCCGGCGGATCCAGGTTCGCGGTCGGCTCGTCGAGGACCAGGATGTCGGGCCGTGGCGCGAGCACGCCAGCGAGCGCGAGGCGCTGCTGCTGGCCACCGGACAGGTTCATCGATCGGCGATCCCGAACACCCGCCAGGCCCGCCTCCCCAAGCGCCTCGGGAACGCGGGCCAGCATCGCGGCCCGCGGCCAGGCTCGACTCTCGAGGCCGAAGGCGACGTCGTCGCCGGCTCGATCCATGACCAGCTGCGTGGCCGGATCCTGGAACACCAGGCCGACCACCGGCGCTCGGTCGCCGAACGCGATCCGACCCTCGAAGTTGCCCGGGAACTCGCGCGGAACGAGACTCGCCAGGGCGAGCGCCAGCGTGCTCTTGCCGGATCCGCTGGGCCCGAGGACGAGCAGGCAGGCACCCGGCTCGAGCTCGAAGCTGACGTCGCGCAGGGCTGCCGCCGGTCGACCCGCGTACCGGAACCCGACGGCCTCGGCGCGGATCGCGGGGCCGTCGCTCAGGTCGGGAACCCTTCGAGGACGCCCGATTGGCGGAGCGCTCGCTCGAGGGCGATGGAGCCGCCCGCGGTGATGACGACCGCCGAGATGGCCATCGCGAGCCCCACGGCCAGCTGCGTCGGAGTGTCCACGAGCGTGTAGTACAACGCCCAGTCGTGGATCCAGGCCGCGGCTGCGCTCGCCAGCGCGGCGATCAGGACGACCGGCAGGGAATAGCTGCGGTACAGGCCGAAGGCGAACACCAGCTCGGCCGCGGCTCCCTGGACGAACCCGGAGAGCAGCGCGTCGGGGCCCCACTGGGAGCCCAGGACGACCGACAGCCCGGCCGCGACCATCTCGCTGAACAGGGCCGCGCCCGGCTTGCGCACGATCAGCGGCGCGAGCACCGCCGGCACGAGCCAGACGCCGTAGATCAGGTTGTGAACCGGCGGCACGAGTGGCTGGGTCAGCGACCATACGCCGTTCCAGGCTACGAACACGACGCCAAAGGCGACGCCGATGATCGCGGCCACGACGATGTCGCGGGTCCGCCAACGAGTGCCCTGGGCGGTTGCGGCCGGCGCACCGGACGCCGAGTACGTCGCGCTCATTCGATTCCTCCACGGACAGGCAGAACGCCGTCGCCCCGGGGGTTCGGGGGACGGCGTCGGGCCGTGGTGGCGGGCCTGCTTCCTTCGCTGGTACGAGCCAGATCAGGTTCGGCGGGTCTGTGGACGATCCACACTCTCAGCGCGTCGGGCGCTCCCCGGAGGCGATATTCGATTGTGGCCGGGATTCTACATGCTCGCGCAGCCAGGCCACGATCCCGCTCACGACGGCCTCGCCCTCGGGCTCGTTGTGGAGCTCGTGGCGCAGCCCTTCGTGGACGGTGCGGGTCACGGTCGACAGTCCTCCGAGCTCTTCGCTTGCTGACGGCGGCACGCGCCGGTCGTCGGATCCGTGGAGGATGAGCGTCGGGATTCCGAGCGCAGCGAGCTGCGGCGCCTCGCGGCGGACCCGATCCTGGGCGCCGAACGCCGCGGCCGCGAACCGCACGGTGACCGACCGGACCCGGAGGGGGTCCCGGGCGAACCGGTCCTCGACGCCCGGATCGCGCGACAGGACGCCGCGCCGGCCGCTGCCGGAGATTCGGCGCAGCGGCGCGATCCGGGCGCCGATCATCGCGGCCGTCCTGAGGAGCGCGCCCTCGGCCGAATCGAGGCCCGGGGCACTGAGCACGAGCAGGTCCGGCCGGAGGCGGCCGTCGAGCACGCCGCCGAGTGCGATCAGACCACCCATCGAGTGGCCGTACAGGGCGAGCGGGCGATCGGGCAGCCATGCTTCGGCGAGCCCCGCGGCGACGTCGTCCTCGAAGTCCGTCCAGCGCCCAACGTCGCCGCGCATGCCCTCGGAGATGCCGCAGCCTCGCAGGTCGATCGCGCGGGCATCGATGCCGGCGGCCGCGAGCCAGCCGCCGACGTGCTCGTAGCGACCGGAGTGCTCGGCCAGGCCGTGGACCAGGAGCATCGTCGCCCACGGGTCCGGGCTCGACGCGGGCGGTGACCAATGCCGCACCAGCAGCCGGAGGCCGTCGGCGCCCGTCCGCCAGTCGATCCCGGTGGCCATGCTCGAAGCCTAGCCGGTACGCTCAGCCGATCGTGTCCGCGCACCCCGTGACGCCCGGCTGGCGAGAGATCGGCGACCGCGTCTTCGTGCGCCGATACCGGCTCTACGACCAGAACATCGGCCTCGTCCTTGGCGACGCGCGGGCTCTCGTGATCGACACGCGATCGTCGCCGCGGCAGGCGAACGAGGTGCTGCGCGACGCGCGCGAGGTCACCGCGCGACCGATCGACCTCGCGATCAACACGCACGCCCACTTCGACCACTGCTTCGGCAACCAGCGCCTCCGACCGGCGCCGATCTACGGCCACGAGCGCTGCGCGACGGCGCTCCGCGCAACCGGCGAGCGGCAACGCGCGCGCCTGCTCGCTGCGATGCCCGAGCGCGCGGACGAATGGCGCGAGATCGTGGTCGACCCGCCCGATCGGACCTTTGCGGAGACCGCCCGGATCGATCTCGGCGGGCGCATCGTGGAGCTGCGCCATCTCGGGCGCGGCCACACCGACAACGACGTCGTGGTGCTGGTCGACAACGCCGGGATCGTGTTCGCCGGCGACCTCCTCGAGAACGGCGCACCGCCGTCGTTCACGGACGCCTACCCGCTCGACTGGCCGGAGACCGCGAGCCGCCTGCTCGAGCTGATGCGCGACGTGGTCGTGCCTGGCCACGGCGACCCTGGCGATCGCGAGTTCGCCGAGGACCAGCTGGCGGGATTCCTCGGGGTCGCCGAGCTCGGGCGTCGCGTCCGGCGGGGCGAGCTCTCTCTCGACGCGGCGATCGGGGCCGGGCCTTACCGTGCCTTCGGTCCGGACGCCTCGCGCGAGGCCATCGAGCGGGCGATCGCGCAGCTCGAGGGCCGCCTCGACTGAGCCGCCCGTCGATCAGCCGCCGATGCGGACGATCCAGCGGCCGCGCGCCGCGCCGGCGACGATCGCGTCGAGCGCGTCGAGCAGCCCGTCCAGGTCGACCTCGGTCAGGTCCTCGCCGAGGTGGGTCGGCCGCAGGTCCGTCGCCAGGCGCGCCCACAGCGCCCGGCGCGGCTCGATCGCCATGGCCGCCGAATCCATGCCCAGCAGGGCCACGCCGCGCAGGATGAACGGGTAGACGGTCGTCGAGAAGGCCGCCCCGCCGGCGTTGCCACAGGCGGCCACGGTTCCGCCGATCCGGAGCGTCCGCAGGATCGCGGGCAGGGTCGGCGCGCCGACCGTGTCGATCGCCGCGGCCCAGCGTGCCGACTCGAGCGGGCGCCCCTCGCCGCTGACCTCCTCACGCCCGATCACCCCGCTGGCGCCCAGGGCGCGCAGCCTCTCTGCCTCGCCGGGCTTGCCGGTTGCGGCCCAGACCTCGTGCCCGCGCGCCGCGAGGATGTCGACAGCGGTTCGGCCAAGCCCGCCGCTCGCGCCGGTGACGACGACCGGGCCGTCACCCGGTTGGAGCCCGCGGTCCTCGATCGCCAGGACCGCGCTCGCGGCGGTGAATCCGGCCGTGCCGATCGCCATGGCCTCGCGAGTGGTCAGGGCGTCCGGCAGGGGCACGATCCAGCCGGCCGGCAGGCGAGCGAATTCGGCGAAGCCACCGGAGACCGACGTGCCGATGTCGTAGCCGTGAGCGAGCACCGGACGGCCCGGTGCGAGCCGCGGGTCGGCGCTCGTGTTCGCGGCCGCGACGATCGTGCCCGCGAGGTCGACGCCCGGGACGAGCGGGCTGACGCGTGCCACCCGGCCGTCGGCGGTCGCGGCGAGGCCGTCCTTGAAGTTGACCGACGACCACTCGACTCGGACGAGGACGTCGCCGGCCGGCAGGTCCGCGGGTCCGAGCTCGCGGACCGTGCGCGTGGCCGGTCCCGGCCCGTTCGTGCCCGCGACGACGAGCGCGCGGTAGCGGCCGGGCAGATCGGATCGGTCGGTCACCCGCGCATCGTACCGACCCCGGGGGCGGACCCCGGACCACCGGTGAGGGTCGGTGGGACGGTGGCGCCATGTCGGACACGGGCCCGCGCCTCGTACGGTTCGACCCGTGCAACGACTGCCCATTCCGCGCCTGCGCGGCACGCGAGCCCGCGGCGCGGCCCGGACGACCATGGCCGCCGGGTCCCGCCTCGCATCCCTCGGGCCGACGTCTGTCGACGAGACGTTCGCGTTCGGGCCGCGGGAGATCGATCGCCTGGCCCGTGCCGTGGCCCGTCGACTGGGCGAGCCTCGCCGGCGGATCGACTCGCCGGACGAGATCCGGCGCGCGCTCGCGGATGCGCTGGGAGATTGGATTGGGTCGGGCTCGATCGGCGTGGTCCGGTTGCCGGCCGCGCTCCAGACCCCCGAGTCGTGGCACGTGACCCTGACCGGCGTCTCGTCCGACGCGCGCGACGAGATGGAACGGATGGCCGAGGAGGCACGCGATGGTTAGCCTGATGAAGGGAGCGCCGGCCCACGTGAGCGGCGGACGGACGTGCCTCCAGTGCGGGGTCGTCGCGGCTCGTGCCGATGCCACCATCTGCCGGCGCTGCGGCCTGCCGCTCGGGGCGCCGCCGCGATCCGAGGGCGCCCTGGCCAGCTGCCCGGTGTGCTACGTGACGACGGCCGACGACGGGCGGCTCGACTCGCGCGCGAACGCGGGCCGGCGGATCGACATGGTCGACCACCTGGCGGAGCACGATCGGTTCCCGGTCGGCGACGACGAATACCTGGAATCGCTCCGACGGGGCGACCAGATCCGGATCGGGCGGTGGGATGCGCCGTACGACATGGTCCGACGGTACCTCGTGACCGGGGTCGTGGACGGCGGCTCCCGTCGCTCGGCCCAGCACGGCGCGATCGTGACGGCGATGGCGCAGCTCGCACGATGGCGCGGCGACCAGGTGCCGCTCATCGGCGACCAGGCGGAATGGGCCGAGGCGCGTTCGGCAGTCGGCGAACTCATGGAGCGCTACCACCGCACTCGTCGCTGAGGCCCGAGCCCGCATCGAGGGGCGGCCGATGGGCGCCAAGGGTGGGCAGCCGACCCGGCGCGGCCGACGCCCACCGATCGACGTTCTCGCGCACGACGTTCGCCCCGATCGGGCACCGCCGGCGGCTCAGGTCCCACGCCGTC
>OEKD01000147.1_pt2 | contig 16554 bp, 19 predicted proteins | sample 1487541 | NCBI WGS metagenome assembly OEKD01 (sample SAMEA104379579, study PRJEB20068) | metagenome | biome: 1000743; feature: 77; material: 1998 | place: USA | collected 2012 | depth 25 m | reverse complement strand
GTACGCGTTGTGGTCGCTGAAGATCAGCTCGAGGTTGGTCCGGCGCAGCCGACGCACCTCGTCGGTCTGGGTCTGGACCTTCATGCCCGGCTCGGCCGCGCGCGAGCAGCTGATCGGCGGGTGCTCCTCGCCCTCGACCTCGACGACGCACATCCGGCACGCCCCGAAGCCCGGCAGCTTGGGCTCGTAGCAGAGGGTCGGGACCTCGATCCCGTTGTCGCGGCAGACCTCGAGGATCGTCTGACCCTCGAAGCCCTCGACGACCCGCCCGTCGACCTCGATCCGGATGAGCGGGCTGGATTGCGGTCGCTGGGGCGACTGGGTGGTGAGCAGCCTCTCGCCGAGCGTGTCGTCGCGGGGCGCGACCGTGTCGAGCCGCGTCGGTACGTCGGGACGGTTGTCGGGTCTGACGATCAGGTCGGTCATCGTCTCACTGGGCGGCCGCGCCGGCGATCGCGATCGGGTGGCACACGCCGGCCGGGCAGGTTGCGTGCAGGAAGTGCTCGTCCAGCTCGGGCCTGAAGTATCGCATCCCGCTCGCCAGCGGAAGGGTTGCGAGGCGCTCGTGATCGCACAGCGCGCTCGCGACGACGTCGTGGCCGAGGTCTTCGAGGAGCTGTGGATCGGTCGGCCGGCTGAGCCCGCCGGCCATCCGGTCGGCGATCTCGACCAGCCGGCGGGTGCCGATCCGGCACGGGATCGTCTTGCCGCACGCCTCGGTCGCGCAGAACCGGGTCAGCAGCCGGGCGAGGTCGACGACGCATGCCCGCTCGTCGGCGACGACGATCGAGCCCGATCCCAGGTGGGCGCCGACGGCCCGCAGCGCGTCGAACTCGTAGGCCGTGTCGAGCAGGTCGGGAGGCAACAGCGCGCCCGACGGACCGCCGACGAGGAGCGCCTTGAGCCCGGCTCGCCCGCGGCGCGGCGCGCTCCCGGGCAACAGGGCCACGATGTCGCGCAGCGGGGTGCCGAGCGGGACCTCGGCGATGCCGTCGCCACCCGGACCGCGCAGCCCGACCAGGATCGTTCCCGGTGCTGCGTCGGTGCCCGTGTCGGCGAAGGCGGTGGCGCCGTTGCGCAGGATCCAGGGCACGGCCGCCAGGGTCTGCACGTTGTTGACGACGGTCGGGGCGCCGAACAGGCCGCGGACCGCGGGATGGGGCGGCCGCTGCTCGGGCTGGCCGCGCTTGCCCTCGAGCGCTTTCAGCAGCACGGTCTCCTCGCCCAGCATGTATGCGCCCTGGACGGGCCGGACCGTGATCCGCAGCTCGCGTCCGGTGTCCAGCACGTCGTCACCGACGTAGCCCGCTTCCTCGGCCGCGGCGATCGCGGCCTCGAGCGCGGCCAGCGCGTCGGTCGCGTCCGCGCGGACGGCGATGACGGCCTCCCGGGCCCCGATCGCCCAGGCGGCGATCGCTGTGCCCTCGACCACGGCGTACGGGTCGCCGGCCATCAGCAGGGCGTCGGTGCGCACGGACGGATCGGCGCCGTAGCCGTTCGCGACGACGAACCGCCGGTCGGTGTCCTGGCTCGCGGCGGTGCGCCACTTCTCGCCGGTCGGGTACCCTGCTCCGCCGCGGCCGCGCAGGCCGGAGCCCGCGATCGTTGCGATCGTGCCACTCGGGCCGAGCTCGCGAACCGCCGCCGTCAGCCCGGCGAACGCGCCGTCCCGGACGGCGCCGTCGAGATCGGCGGGCTCGGTCGCCGGGTCACGGTGATCCACGCGCTCGAGCAGGATCGACGGCCACCCGGCCGGGGTCTCCAGGACGGTCGGCATCTCAGTTCGGCCGGCTGCGCGTGTGGCCGGCTGCCGCGCCGAGGCCGGTCACGAAGCCCGATTCGGCGGGTCGACGTGCGTCGACGGCCGCGGCCTGCTCGCTCGCGGCCGGTGCCTCGAACCGGAACTGGCTGTAGTAGCTGGCGGTGCCGTACAGCATCGCGTACCACGTCCCGGTGGCGAAGCTGATCCGCTTGAGGGCGGCCACCGGCAGGTAGCCGTAGGCGGCCTGCGTCCGCTCGAGGATCTCGAACATCCGAGCCGGATCGTGGTCAACGTCGGCCAGGATCTCGTCGACCGCGCTCGAGTCGACGTCCTCGAAACGCACGAACGCCGGGTCGGGAACGGTCCGGCCCGCCCGTCGCATGGCCGATTCCTCGCGCCGTTCGCCGAACGTCTCCGCCTGTCCCCAGTGGACGTGGAACCGGCCCTTCGTGTCCATGCCGCCCATGTCGATGCACTCGATCGGGCAGGCCTGGGCGCACTGGAAGCAGGTCTCGCACTTGAGCGTCCCCCACTCGTCGTAGAGGAGCTGCAGGCGGCCTCGGAACTTCGGCGGAATGGTCGCCGGGACCTCCGGGTAGCGGATCGTGGCCTTGGGCTCGAAGAACCGGCGCAGGGTCAGCGCCATGCCCTTCACGAGGCCCAGCCCGGGGACGAAGCTCACCGCGACCTCACTTGCCGACGACCACGATCGCGGCCGCCGTCACGAACAGGTTGAGCAGGGACGCGGGCAGCAGCCACTTCCACGCGAAGTCCATCAGCTGGTCGATCCGGACCCGGGGCAGCGTCCCGCGCATCCACACGAAGGTGTACACGAACAGGTAGGTCTTGAGCATAAACCAGACCAGCCCGGCGATCGCCGTGAACGTCACGTAGGCCCAGCCGAATACGGCCAGCACGGCCAGCACGTTGAACGCCACGAAGCCGAGGACGAGCGCCTGCCACGACGGCGCGTGGCTGCGCGCCAGCCAGAACGGGATCGACAGGCCGAGCGTGCCGACGACCGGCAGGATCGCGACGAGCACGAGCAGCCCGATCCCGAGCGAGCCGGGGTCGATCGCGAGGTTGACCACGAACGGCCACGGGATCGGTGCGTTCCAGCCGCCGAAGAACAGGGTCACGATGAGCGCCGACATGATGAACACGTTCACGTACTCGGCGAAGAAGAAGAACCCGAAGCGCATGCCCGAGTACTCGGTCGCGAAGCCGGCCACGATCTCGCTGTCGGCCTCGGTCAGATCGAACGGCGTGCGGTTCGCCTCGGCCGTGCCGGCGATGAAGAAGATCAGGGCACCGAGCGGCTGGCGGACCACGTTCCAGTCCAGGAACGACCCGGACTGGCCGGCCACGATCGCGTTGAGGCTCATCGTGCCGGTCAGGATCAGCACGCCCACGACCGACAGCGTGAGCGGGATCTCGTAGCTCACGATCTGGGCCGCCGAACGCAGGCCGCCCAGCAGCGAGTACTTGTTGAAGCTCGCCCAGCCTGCCATCAACAGGCCGACCACGGTGAGGCCGCCGAGCGCGAACACGTACAGCAGGCCGATGTTCATGTCGAGTCCGATCAGACCCGGTGCGAACGGGATCACGAGCAGGGTCAGCGGCGCGGCGATGTACACGACCACGGGCGCCCAGGTGAACACGACCGGGTCGGCCCCGGTCGGCGTGAAGTCCTCCTTCATCAGGACCTTCAGGCCGTGCACGACCGACAGCAGCGACCCGAACGGCCCGACCCGGTCCGGCCCGACCCGAAGGTTCATCAGCGCGATGACCTTCATCTCCATGTAGATGATCAGGAACGCGGTCGGGATCGTGATCACCAGCAGGACCGTCGCCGCCACGACGAAACGGACGATCGGCAGGTTCGCGCTCAGGACGTCGACGATCGGACCGCCCAGGAAGACGAGCACGAGGGTCAGGGCGACGAACCCGACCAGACCGAGCGCGAGCAGCACGAAGACGACCCTGCCCGGCAGCGAGACGCGCGACCAGGCGCGAGCGACCGCCGTCACTTGTCGACGCCGCCCATGATCGGATCGAGCGAGGCCATCACCGCCATCGTGTCGGCGATCAGGTGGCCCGGCATCAGGAGCCCGATCGATTCCAGGTGCAGGAAGCTCGGGTCGTGGATCCGCATCCGGAACGGCTGGTCCGTCCCATCGCTGACCGCGTAGATTCCGTACTGGCCGCGCGGGCCCTCGACGCCCGCGTATGCCCGGCCGGGGCGCGGCCGCAGCAGGCGCGGCAGCTTGGCCATGACCGGTCCGTCGGGCATCTCGTTGAGGCACTGGTCGATGATCCGGAGGCTCTGCTTGACCTCGTCGAGGCGGAGCAGGTAGCGGGCCAGGCAGTCACCTTCGGTCCGCGTCGGGATGTCGAAGTCGAGCTCCGGGTAGGCCGAGTAGGGATGCGCCCGGCGCATGTCGAACGGCACGCCTGTCGCCCGCAGGTTCGGGCCGGTCATGCACATCCGGAGCGCGGTGGCGCTGTCGATCGTGCCCAGGCCGCGCATCCGGCGGACGAAGATCTCGTTCTCGTTGAGCAGCTGCACGTTGGCCTGGTGCTGCTCCGTGGCCCGGCTCATCCAATCCCCGAGGCGGCTCATGAAGTCGTGGTTGAGGTCGCCGTTCACGCCGCCGATGCGGTAGTAGTTGAAGAGCATCCGCTGGCCGGTCAACGAGGCCAGCATCTCCACGATCTCGTCGCGCTCGATGAAGCTCCACAGGATCGGGGTCAGGCCGCCCAGGTCGAGCGCCATCCAGCCCATGAACAGGGCGTGGCTGGCAACCCGGAGCAGCTCGGCCGAGAGGACCCGGATGTACTCGGCCCGGCGAGGCACCTGGACGTCGAGCAGCTTCTCGAATGCGACGACCGCCGGCCACTCGCAGAACAGCGAGCTGACGTACTCGAGCGGGTCGAGGTAGGCGATCGACTGGTGGTAGTCCGCGTTCTCGCACAGCTTCTCGACGCCGCGGTGGAGGTAGCCCAGGACGGGGTCGAGGTCGACGACCTGCTCGCCGTTCAGCTTGAGCACGATGCGCAGCACGCCGTGCGTCGACGGGTGCTGGGGCCCGATGTTGATCAGCATCTCGCCGTCGCGGAGCGTGTAGAACTCGGCCTCGCGCTCGGTTCGCGGCGGGTACGGCGGGACCGGCTCGAAGACCCCGACCTGCTCGTCGAGCGTGACCCGCGGGTCGTCCTCGGACGGGTGCGCGCCGATCTCGTAGGGCGAGGCGTTGAGGCCGCCGCCCGAGGCCGGTGGTCGGGTCGTGGTCATCAGGACGCCTTCGAGCGTCGAACGGACGCCGTCGACGGCGCGTTGCGCGGGCTGTGGGTCTGCTCCATGTGGCGGATCCCGCCACCGGGCGAGCGTGACGCGTCATCGGCCAGGTAGAAGTCCTTGCGCAGCGGGAAGCTCGCGTAGTCGGGCGGCATGTAGATCCGGCGCAGGTCGCGATTGCCCTCGAACGTGATGCCGAACATGTCGTAGGCCTCGCGCTCCATCCATTCCGCGCCCTTCCACAGGAAGGTCACCGATGGAACCCGCGGATCGTCGCGCGACAGACCCTCGGCGATCACCCGCAGCCAGTCGGGCGAGGAGTCGGACCAGAGGTGGTAGACGACCTGCATCGATCGACCGGTGTCGACGCCGGCGAGGTCGGCCAGCATCTCGAACCGGAATGCCGGCTCGTCGTGCAGGGAGCGCAGAACCTCGGGCACGTTGCCCGGTGCGACCCGGATCTCGGTCTCGTCGTGACGTTGGCGGATCGGGCCGGCGAGCAGGTCGGCGAAGCGGTCCGCGAGGCGACGCCGCAGGGCGCGGTCCACCCTCAGATCCCGTCCGGCACGGTAGGCCCGATGGCCCGCTCCGGCCAGTGGCCACGGCGATCGAGGATCAGCTGCTGGAGCTTCATCATGCCGTAGATGAGGCCCTCCGGGCGAGGTGGGCAGCCGGGCACGTAGACGTCGACGGGCATGATCCGGTCGATGCCCTGGATCGTGGAGTAGCTGCGCTTGTAGCGGCCACCGGAGCAGGTGCAGTCGCCCATCGCCACGCACCACTTCGGCTCCGGCATCTGCTCCCACAGGCGGACCAGCGGGCCGGCCATCTTCGTGGTCAGCGTGCCGGCCACGATCAGCACGTCGGCCTGGCGCGGGCTGGCGCGGAACGGGAACATGCCCCAGCGGTCCATGTCGTTCTTGCTCGTGGCCGCCGACATCATCTCGATCGCACAGCACGCGAGCCCCGACAGCAGCGGCCACAGGCTGTTCGCACGCAGCAGGTCGAGCACGTAGTCGGCCCGGGTGGGGATGATCTCCAGGGCGCCCCAGCGAGCGTCGTTGCGGGTGCCGGCGCCGGATTCCTCGAACTCGCGAAGATGGGTGATGTCGGGCGGCCGGCCACCGCCGTAGGCCAGCGGGTCGGTCGACGTCCAGAGGGTGTTGGGGACGACGATCGCCTCGGCCAGCGCGTCGCCCTCGGCGCGCGGAACGAGTGCCCCGGGGGCCGCGGCCGGGCGCGCCGGCGACCTGGCCCCGTCGCGCCGTTCGGGCCGGCCGCCGGCGGGAGTCTTCAGCGCCATGTCAGGACGCCCTTGCGCCATGCATAGGCGAGCCCGAGCAGGAGGACCCCGACGAAGATCAGCATGCTCACGAAGCCGCCGAGCAGCAGGTCACGGAACACGATCGCCCACAGGAAGATGAAGATCACCTCGATGTCGAAGGCGACGAAAAGCAGGGCGTAGATGTAGAACGACAGGCCGAACCGGCCATGCGTGTCGCCGAATGTGTCGATGCCCGACTCGTAGGGCAGGCCCTTGTGGACGTCGCCCCGGTTACGATGCGAGACGAGCCACGCGGCGCCGATCGTGATCAACACGAAGGTGACGGCCGCGAAGACGAACCCGACGACGTACCAGATGGCGGCCACGCGGTTCCTCGCTTCGTCCGGCGGGCAACCACCATTGCGCCCGCGGATCTGGTCCTGGACACCCCTGAGATGGGCTGGCGCGGCACGCCCGTCAGGACGCCCGACACGCGAGCATTCTAGCAGCGGGCGAACGTGGGGCCCGTGTCGTGGGGGTCCGGGCGAGGGTCGGGGAGCGGGCGCGCCGAGCGCGCGTGCAGGTTCGCGTCCGCTCCCCGCGGCGTGGCCGGACGCGGCCTGCCGCCCGGCCTCCGGCAGCCTGACGTTCGTCGCCGCGGTGCGGCAATAGGTGAGATGACCTAGTCGGGGCCCAGGCCCGGGAACGCGGTGTCAGGCTCGAGGCCGCGGCCCATGCCCAGCACCGCGAACCCGCCGGTCGCGCGCGGATCGAGCAGGCGCGCCACCGACGAGCGCAGCGCGAGCCACGCCGGCGCGTCGGTCGCGGGGTCCGAGCGGACCCGCTCGAGCAAGCCCTCGAGCCCGGCGCCGACGAGGAATCGGGCCTGGGTCGTCCGTCCGAGCCGCTCGAAGTCGTGACCGCCGAGCGCCCGCTCGACGGCGCTCAGGTCGACGTGCGCGGTCAGGTCCTGGCGACCGATATGCCGGTACGGGTCGTCGTGGACGCGCTGCCGGACGTATGCACGCAGGGTGCCCCACGGGCGTCGCACGGGGTCGTACAGCTCGGTCGCCGGCGCCCCGTAGTCGATGACCAGGACGAGCCCGCGAGCCAGTGCGGCCGCGACGCCATCCGCCCAGGCGTCGATCCCGAGCGCGATCTCGGCCCGCTGGCCCTCGGCCAGCTCGATCGATTCGCCGGCCAGCCGAGCGGCGAGGGCCGGTGTCGTCGGCTCACCGGGCACATCCACGAACGCATCTCCGTCGAGTCCCACGAGCAGCTCGACGAGCCGACCGTCGCGCGTCTCGACGCGGTGGACCGGCAGCGCGTCGAGGAACTCGTTGGCGACGCTCACTCCGGCCAGCGGCAGCTCGACCCGATCGGTCGCAGATCCGTGGCCGGCGGATGCGACCCGCTCGAGCGCCATCCGCTCGCGGGCCGGGTTGACGTCGCGCGGGCGGTAGCGAATGGCGTCCCGAAGGTCCGAGCCGTCGCGCGCGAGCCCGTCGAGGATCGCCAAGGCCAGCGTGCCGGTGCCGGCACCGTCTTCACGGAGCAGGAACGGGCTCGGCCGGTCCATGAGCCGCCACGTCTCCTCCAGCATCCGGGCCAGCGTCCAGCCGAAGATCGGATGGAGCTCGGGCGCGGTCAGGAAATCCCCCGACCGGCGCGGGCGGTCGGCTGACGTCGCGTAATAGCCGTGCTCGGGGTCGGTCAACGCGAGCTCCATGAAGCGCGCGAAGGACATCGGGCCGTCGGACACGATCTCGGCCCGGATCCGGTCCACGAGCACCGGGTCGGACGGGACGTCGTGCGGGTCGAACGGCGGGATCGGCCGCCGGGCGGGGATCAGCTCCATCGGCGACGCGCCGCCGGCCGGCGCCGGTCACCGGCCAGGGCCCGCGGCCCGCCCCGCTTGGTCAGGGTCAGGAGGAGGCCCGGTCCGACCAACGTGTGACCGCCGAGCGCGACCGGGATCGAGGCCCCGAGCGCGGATTCGGTGAGAGCCCGGAGCCACGGATCTGCGATCGACCCGGGCATCAGGAGGTCGGAGGCGAAGCGGTCCTCGGCCGACGGCCACGCGCGCTCGTCGGCACCGAGCCGGTGAGCGAGCAGGACCCGCGTGTCGACGATCGCGCAATCGCCGAGCCGCGCGAGGAGCGGGCCGAACGACTCCGGGCCGTCACGCTCGAGCAGGAGCCCGAGGACCGACGCGGGCGCGCGGCGCGAGGCCCGCGGAGCTGCCTGCGCGAGCGGGCTCGACGCGTGCAGGCCACGCTCCTCGACGAGCGCACGGACGCGGGCCGGGACCTCGCGCTCCAGGAGGCGCAGCGTGGAGGCCGAGGTCCGCCCGGCAACGAGCAGCTCCGCAGTCCGGTCGGCCGCGACGGTCGCGACGGCATCGAGGCGTGCCCCGGCCGGGCCGGGCAGCTCCGCGCCGGCGAGAGCTCGGATGGCCGCCGGGAGGCGCGTCGATCGCGCCAGGACCAGCAGGTCGAGCGGGCTGTCGAGGTCGAGGGCGAGGCGCCGACGCAGCCCGAGATCCGACACCCGGACGTTGGCGTGCTCGGCCAGCCAGCGCGGCAGGGCGTTGTCGGACGGGAGGTCGGGCAGGTCGGCCAGGACCTCCGCGCGGCCGACGGCGATCGCGTCGGCCGAATGGCGCACGTTGGCCAGGGCAACGGGATCGCCGCTCGCGGCGACGGCCACGAACGCCCGCCGATCGTCCGCGGTCGCGAGGGGCAGGCTGCCCGAGCCGAGGACCACGACGCCCCGGCCGCGCCCGTCGCGGGGCAGACCTCGCACGAGGTCCCGGAGCCGGGCTCCGAACGGTGTATCGTCCGGCGGGCCGGCCATGATCCGGGCATCGGCGGCGCCGGCGACACGGAACCCGTCCGCGTGGCGCGCGGCCAGGGCCGTCGTCGCCGCCGCGAGGAGCCGCTCCAGCGGCCCGGCGGACGGCCCCGGCTCACGATGCAGGATCCAGACGACGACGGGCACCACCGGCGGAGTCTATCGAGGGGAGCGAGCGACCTGGACGAGCACGTCCGCGCCCATGTCGGGCTCGGGGCAAACCTGGGCGACCCGAGCGCGACCCTGGCAGCCGGCGTTCGCGCGCTCGCGGCGCTCCCGGGGACGCGCCTGGCGGGCGTGTCGCGCCTGTACGCGACGCGGCCGGTCGGCGTTCTCGACCAGCCGGAGTTCCGCAATGCGGTCGTCGCCCTGGACGTGCCGGCCGGCCCCGACCCGGCGACCGGAGCGATCGCCCTCCTCGTCGCACTCAAGACGATCGAGCGCGCGTTCGGGCGGCAGGCGCGCGAGCGCTGGGGCCCGCGCGAGCTCGACCTCGACCTGCTCCTGTTCGGTGACGCGCGGCTCACGATCGCCCGCCCGCCAGCCGGCCGGTCGATCGACCCGGTGCGCGCCGCCGGTCCGGGCGGGGACCTGCTCGTGGTCCCGCACCGCTCGATGGGCGAGCGACTGTTCGTGCTGGCCCCGCTCGCCGACCTGGCGCCGGATCTCGTCCCGCCGGGCTGGGACGAATCCGTCCGCGTCGCCGCGGAGCGCCGGCGAGCCGCCGAGGGGAGCGACGCCGTGCGGCCGATCGCAGTCTGGGACGAGGCCGTCGGCTGGCGGCCGCTCGACGCGACGTCGCGCGGCGAACAGGCGCCCGGCTAGAGCCGGACCGCCGGCGGGCGGCTCCGATCGAACATGTGCACGGTGTCGATGAACCGGACCTGCTTGGTCTGGTAGGCCATGACGAGCGAGTGGGTCCGCGCGCCGCCGCCGAAGAAGCGAACGCCCTGCAGCAGGTCGCCGCTCGTCACGCCGGTCGCCGCGAACACGAGGTGCTCGCCCGACGCAAGCTCGTCGGTCGTGAACACGTGGTCCTCGTCCGCGTGACCGACCATCCGCGTGGCGCGCTCGCGCTCCTCGTCGTTGCGGAAGCGGAAGCGGGCCTGCAGCTCGCCACCCAGGCAGCGCAGCGCGGCGGCCGTGATCACGCCCTCCGGGGCGCCGCCGATGCCCATGACCGCGTGGACGCCGGTCCCCGACACGGCGCAGCTGATCGCCGCCGACAGGTCGCCGTCGCTGATGAGCTTGATCCGCGCGCCGGCCTGGCGGACCTCCTCGATCAGACCCTCGTGGCGTGGCCGCTCGAGGATCACGATGGTCAGGTCGCGGACCCGCCGGCCGAGCGCCTCGGCGATGAGATGGCAGTTCTCGGTCGGGCTGCGGGTGATGTCGACGTGGCCGGCCGCCCCGGGGCCCACGGCGAGCTTCTCGAGATAGGTGTCCGGCGCGTGCAGCAGGCCGCCCTGCTCGGACGCGGCGAGGACCGTGATCGCGTTGGCCGAGCCGGTCGCGACCAGGTTCGTGCCCTCGAGCGGGTCGACGGCGATGTCGATCAGGGGCGGTGCGCCGTCGGTTGGATCGGCTGTGCCGCCGCCGCGCCCGACCCGCTCGCCGATGTACAGCATCGGAGCCTCGTCGCGCTCGCCCTCGCCGATGACGATCGTCGCGTCGACCTCGATCTCGTCCATGGTCCGGCGCATCGCCTCGGTCGCCGCCCGGTCGGCGCCCATTCGATCGCCGCGGCCCATGTAGCGTGCCGACTCGATCGCTGCAGCCTCGGTCACGCGGACCATCTCGAGCGCGAGCAGCTTCTCGACCGGTGTCGGGGCGGACAGCGTCATCAGTGCCGGAAGTGGCGACGGCCGGTGAAGACCATCGCGACGTGGTGCCGGTCGGCAACCTCGATCGCCATCTCGTCGCGGATCGAGCCGCCGGGTTGGATGATCGCGGTGACGCCGGCCTGTGCCGCCAGGGCGATGCCGTCCGGGAACGGGAAGTACGCGTCGGACGCCATGACCGCCAGCTTGGCCCGATCGCCGGCACGGCGGAGCGCGATCTCGACCGACACGCTCCGGCTGGCCTGGGCGGCTCCGATCCCGACCGTGGCGGCGTTCTTGGCCAGCACGATCGCGTTGGACCGGACGTGCCGGACGGCGCGCCACGCGAACAGGAGATCGGTCAGCTCCTCGAGGGTCGGCCGACGGCGGGTGACGACCTGGAGCTGGCCCTTGTCCAGCCCGAGCGTGTCGAGCGACTCGACCAGCAGTCCGCCGCCGACACGCTTGAAGTCGAGGTTGGCGATGCCGTAGTCGCGCATGCCCTCGGTCGGGTCCGGCGGGACCGCCAGCAGCTCGAGGCCGGTCTTGCCGTGGAGCACGGCCAGCGCGTCCTCCGAGAACGACGGCGCGATGACCGCCTCGTAGCTGTTCGCCGCGATCTCCTCGGCAGTGACACGGTCGAGCTCGCGATTGATCCCGACGATCCCGCCGAACGCGGCCACGGCGTCCGTCTCGAGCGCGCGCCGATAGGCCTCGACGAGCTCGTCGGCCGACGCCAGCCCGACCGGATCGGTGTGCTTGGTGATCACGACCGTGGGCGCGGCGTAGTCGGCGGCCGTCCGGTACGCGGCGTCGAGGTCGAGCAGGTTGTTGAACGACGGCGCACCGCCCTGGAGCTGGCGCGCGTCGGCGACGGTGCCGCTGCGATGGGTCGTCTCGCGGTAGAACGCGGCGCGCTGGTGAGGGTTCTCGCCGTAGCGCAGGTCACCGACCTTCTCGAGCACGAGGGCCAGGCGGCTCGGGAACACCGTCCCGCCGATCTGGTTCAGGTACGCCGCGATCTCGGCGTAGTAGGCGGCCACGATGCCGAACGCCTCGGCGGCGAGCCGGGCGCGCAGCTCGGCCGACAGGCCGCCGAATTGGCGCAGCTCGTCGACCAGGCCGGCGTAGTGGGCCGGGTTGGCGACCGCCGCGACGCCGGCGGCGTTGCGGGCCGCCGCGCCGAGCAGGGCCGCGCCGCCCACGTCGATCATCTCGATCGCCTCGTCCAGCCCGACGTGTCGGGCGCCGACCTCGGGCGCGAAGGGCTTGACGTTGACGACCACGATGTCGATCGGCCCGATCCCGTTGGCATCGAGCTCCGCCAGCTGCTCGGGCACGTCGCGCCGGGCGAGGATGCCCGCATACACGGCGGGATGGAACGTCTTGACCTGGCCGCCGGCGAGCGATGGCACGTTCGTCAGGGCGGAGATCGGCTGGACCTCGACGCCCAGCTCGGCAAGATGATCGCGCGTGCCGTCGGTCGCGTAGAGCTCGACTCCGAGCTCCGACAGCGAACGCGCGAGATCGTCGATCCCGTCGCGGTTCGCAACCGACAGCAGCGCTCGCACTCCCGGGGACCCTCCTCCCAGCGACCGATCGGGTGCGCGCACGGCGCATGCCGCCGGACGGACCGCACCGAAATGGGCGAGCCGCGACCCGCGGACGCGCCCGCACCGTGCGGCCGAGTATACGCCGCGATTCTGGCATACTCGGTGGCCCGGACCCGATCGCCGACCGTCGGCGACGCCGACCGCCCGAAGGGATCGCCCGTGACGCTCGCGCCCTGGGAATACCTGTTCGTCTCGTTCAACAGCCACAATTTCCACGACCTGTTCTGGCCGACGATCGTCGTCTCGATCGTGGGACTCGTCGCGGTCGTTGCGCTGTACAACGTGCGGACCCGGCAGCTTCATCGCCACCCGCCGTACCTCGACCTGTACGAGTGGCTGCTCTGGACGGGCGTGATCACGTTCTTCCTGCTGGTCATGTACGGGCTGTTCGTGTTCGACTTCCTATTTGTGCTGCTGACGGAGCTGATCGGGCTCGGGACGCTGGTCTGGATCCGGTTCGTGCGCTTCCCGCCGATCCTCGCCGGGTACGAGCGGCAGCTGGCGCGCCAGCGCTACTTCAGCCGCCAGCGGTTCACCCGGCCCGAGAGCACGATCCGCACCAAACCCGCGCGCCGCCGCCGCCGGCGCTGACGGTCGACCGGGACGGCAGCCGATGGACGTGGTCCGGTTCGGCGTCGGCCACCGGCGCCCCGACGGACCGCCCGGAACGACCGGGGTGGCCGGCCAGGTCATCCACTCGGACGGCCGTGGGGTCGTCGCCGAGCTCGCGTTCGGCCGCCGGGCGGCGATCGAGCCGCACACCAACCCCAACACGACCTGGTTCGTCGTCATCGAGGGCGGCGGCTGGGTCCAGGTCGGCGAGGAGCGCGCCCGGATCGCGGCCGGCGAGGCCGTCCTGTGGCCGGCCGGGATCGACCACGCGGCGTGGACCGAGCACGGCGAGATGCGCGCGTTCACGATCGAGTTCGCGGGTCCGGACGACGGCCGGACGCCGGGCGTGGTCGCGGGTGCCGCGCTCCGTCTGGCGGGTGCGAGCGCAGACCCCGCGGTGCGCGGTGAAGGCGCCCTCCGACCGACGGATCGACCGCGGTCCGCGCGCGATTCCGAGGGCGAGCCGGACTGACGCCCGGGCAGGACGGGCCTTGACTCAGAATTCGTCAGCTGTAGAATTCACCACCTGATGAATACCTCGAGTTCGACCGCGCGAGGTCTCGCCGACGCCGCGAATCGCGCCGCCATCCAGGCGATCGGGCTCGTGAAGGCCTTCGATGGCGTGCGCGCCGTGGACGGGATCGACCTCGAGCTGCCGGCGGGCCGGATCTACGGGATGCTCGGCCCGAACGGCGCCGGAAAGACGACCCTGATCCGCCTCCTCGCCGGACTTGCGCGCCCGACGGCGGGCCATGCGATCGTGCTCGGCACGGCGATGCCGTCGCGACCGGTGCTCGCCCGGATCGGCTACATGACCCAGGCCGACGGGCTGTACGGCGAGCTGTCGGTGTGGGAGAACCTGCGCTTCTTCGCGGCGATGTGCGGCGAGCGTGACGCCGCCCGGATGCGCGAGACGCTCGCGGTGGTCGAGCTCGATGGCCGGCGCGACACGCCGGTCGCCGCGCTGTCGGGTGGGCTGCGGCGGCGCCTGTCGCTGGCCTGCGCGCTGGTCCATCGCCCCGAGGCGCTGTTCCTCGATGAGCCGACGGTCGGCATCGATCCGGTCCTGCGAGTCGCGTTCTGGGAGCACTTCCACCGGCTGGCGGATGCCGGGACGACGTTGCTCGTGTCGAGCCACGTCATGGACGAGGCGGCACGCTGCGACGACCTCCTGCTGATGCGCGCCGGACGGATCGTCGGGCGCGGCAGTGCGGACGACATCCGCCGCCAGACCGGGACCGACGATCTGGAGGCCGCGTTCCTGCGCCTCGCCGAGGCCGGCGGGGACGATCGGTGAACGCCCGTCGCGTCGGCGCTCTGGCTCGCCGCATCGTCGCCCAGTTCCGCCGGGACCGGCGCTCGCTCGCCCTCCTGATCGTCGCACCGCTCGTCATCCTCGGGCTGCTGGGCTGGGTCATCCGCGACCAGCAGGCGCCGGCCACGCGGCTCGGGATCGCGGCCGGGTCGGTCCCGAGCGAGGTCGTTGCGGCGGCCATTCGATCCGCTGCCACCGGCACGCCCGGCCTCACGATCGTCGATGTCGGCGCAGACGAGGCGTCGGCGCGAGCGGCGGTGCGCGACGGAGCGGCCGACGTGGCCGTGGTGCTCCCCGCCGACCTCGGGGGCGGCACGATCGAGGTCGTGACTCCGGGCGTCGTCCCGGGCGACGACGGCGCGCGGATGGCATTGGTCGCCGGCCTGCTCCAGCGGCTGCCGGGCGCGGCGGCGGGCCCCGCGATCGAGCGTACGACGATCTACGGCGGCCCGACCGGCGACACGCTCGACACGTTCGCGCCCGCCCTGATCGGGTTCTTCGGCTTCTTCTTCGTGTTCGTGCTGACCGGTGTGAGCTTCCTGCGCGAGCGGATCGGCGGCACGCTCGAGCGGCTGCTGGCCACGCCGGTCCGACGCAGCGAGATCGTGGCCGGCTACAGCCTCGGGTTTGGCCTGTTCGCGACGCTCCAGGTCACGATCATCCTCATCTTCGCGCTGGGCACGCTGCACATCCCCGCGATCGGGCCGTTGCCGGCCTTCGCAGTCGGGCTCGGGATCGTCAGCGCCGGCAATCCCGTACTCGCGTTCCTCGTCGTCGCGCTCGCCGCGGTGGGGGCGGTGAACCTCGCGATCTTCGTCTCGACGTTCGCCCGATCCGAGCTGCAGGTGCTCCAGTTCATTCCCGTCGTGGTCGTGCCACAGGCCCTGTTGAGCGGGGTCCTATGGTCGATCGACACGCTGCCCGACGCCCTTCGGCCCATCGCCCGGCTGATGCCGATGACCTACGCGGTGGACGGGCTGCGCGCCGTTCTCGTCAAGGGAGCCGACCTCGCGACGGCCAACCTCCAGGTCGACCTGGCCGTCCTGGCCGCCGTCGCGATCCTGTTCGTGGCCCTTGCCGGCGCCACGATCCGGCGCGAGATCGTCTGAGGCGACGGACTGCCGTGGCCCGTTCCGGCCGGCGCCCGGGCGAACCGGGCACCCGCGAGCGGATCGAAGCAGCGGCCCGGACGGCCTTCGCCGAGCTCGGCTACGAGGGCGCCACGATCCGCGTCGTGGCCGCACGAGCGGAGGTCGATCCGGCCCTCGTCCACCACTACTTCGGCACGAAGGAGCGCCTGTTCCTGTCGGTGATGAGCCTGCCCGTGGACATGGACCGGGTCTTCGAGTCGATCCTCGCCGGGCCGCGGGAGGGCATCGGCCGGCGGTTCGTCGGCACCCTGCTCCGGCTGTGGCGGGATCCCACGGTGCTGGCGGTGATGATCGGGCTCGTCCGATCGGCCACCACCGAGCCCGGGGCCGCCGACCTGCTCCGGGACATGCTCGGGCGGCAGGGCATCTTCGCATTCGTCGCGGCCGTCGCGCCCGACGACGCCGAGCAGCGCACGATGCTCGTCGGCACGCAGGTGATCGGGCTCGCGATGGCCCGCCACGTGATCGGGATCGAGCCGCTCCGCTCAGCCGACCCCGAGTGGCTGGCGGCGGCGATCGGCCCGACGATCGAGCGCTACCTGACGGGGAGCCTCGGCGAGGCCGACGGGCACGCTACGGAGTCTGCCCCGCTGCCGTGAGCCCTCGGTCGCGCTCGCTCAGCCGGCGACGAGGGCGCCGAGCTGGCCCAGGATTCGCGCCGTCGCGCCCCAGATGTGGAGGCCGGCGACCTCGTAGGCACCGTAACGCAGCGGCCAATCCCGGACGATGCGGTCGACGACGCTGATCGGCGCCCCGGGCACGAACGCGGACACCGGCACGACCACGATCCGCGCAACCTCGTCCGGCGCGGCCAGCAGGACCGGCCGGCGCGTCGCGATCGCGAGCACGGGCGTTACCCGAAAGTT
>OEKD01000296.1_pt5 | contig 16959 bp, 11 predicted proteins | sample 1487541 | NCBI WGS metagenome assembly OEKD01 (sample SAMEA104379579, study PRJEB20068) | metagenome | biome: 1000743; feature: 77; material: 1998 | place: USA | collected 2012 | depth 25 m | reverse complement strand
GAGAACCGCTACGGCAAGTCCGCGATCCACGTGGTGCGTGTGTTCCGCGACGGCGAGCGCCACCGGCTGCGCGACCTAACCGTGTCCGTCGCCCTCGAGGGCGACTTCGCGGCGGCACACGTCGAGGGCGACAACGCGAACGTGCTGACGACCGACACGATGAAGAACACGGTCTACGCGTTCGCGCTCGACTGGCTGGGCGGCTCGATCGAGGACTACGGTCGGGCGCTGGCCGAGCATTTCGTGGCCCAGCCGCACGTCGAGCGGGCCGACGTGGCCATTCGGGAACGGCCGTGGCAGCGGATCGCCGACGCGGGCACGGCCTTCCGACGCGACGGGTCGCTCGTCCGGACGGCGACGGTGGTGGCACGTCGAGCGCTCGACGCCAGCGGCTCGGCTCCGTCGGTCGCGGTCGAGGCAGGGCTCGATGAGCTGGTCGTGATGATGACCGCGCGGTCCTCGTTCGCCGGCTTTCCGCACGACCGGTATACGAGCCTGCGCGAGACCGACGATCGCCTCCTGGCGACAGCGATCTCTGCCACGTGGCGCTACGCGCGCCCCGACGTCGGCCACGATGCCGCCTGGTCGGCCGCGCTCGACGCGCTGCTGGGCGCGTTCGCCGACCACGACAGCGCCTCGGTCCAGGCGTCGATCTTCGTCATGGGCCATGCGATGCTGGATCGCGTCCCGGTCATCGAGTGGATCACGTTCCGGCTGCCGAACCTCCACCACTGGACGGTGGATCTCGCGCCGTTCGGGCTCGAGAACGACGACGCCGTGTACGTCGCGACGACCGAGCCGCACGGCCTGATCGAGGCGACGGTCCGCCGGACCCACTGACGTCGGGTGCCGTGCCCGGCGTGGCCGTGACAGGCTAGGTGGCACGGGTCGGGTGCAGATTCCCGGCATGGAAGCGCAGATCGTCCAGCTCCCGAGCGCCCCGGGCCGAACCTCCGTCACGGTCGTCGGCGATCGCCTGGTCATCGAGCGGCTGGCGATCGTGGATCCGGGCCTGGCCGCGATCGTCGGCGAGCGGGGAGCCGACGATCGCGGGGCGTTCGTGGAGCGTGCCCTCCGGATCGGGTTGCTCGCCCTGCAGGACGCCGGCGCCACGCTCAACGTCGACGTCGTCCGCTCCGAGTTCGAGAAGCTGCTCGCGCAGACGGAGCAGGCGAACGAGCGCGCGGCCACGGCGCTCGAGCAGGTGCTGCGCGCGAACTTCGCCGACGGCGAGGGCCGCCTGCCGCGCACGCTCGACGCGTTCCTCGGTGATCGCGGCGCGCTGCGCGGGTTCGTGGCCGACCTGTTCGACGACACGAAACGGGACTCGGCGATCGGTCGGATCGCGGGTCTGCTGGGTACCTATTTCGACGGCGACGCGTCGAAGCTCGCGGTGCTGCTCGACCCGACCCGCCTGAACTCGCCGCTCCACCAGTTCCGGACCGAGGTCCAGGCGGGCTTCGCACATCTCGGCGAGCGGCTCGCGGCGCTCGAGGCCGCCGCCCAGGCCCGCGGCGCGGAACGGGCGAAGTCGACGGCCAAGGGCACTGACTTCGAGGACCTGCTCGAGGCCATGCTGGGCGACATCGCGCGCGGCGCCGGCGATCTGGTCGACCGGACCGGCCTCGTTGCCGGGGACACGATCCGCTCGAAGAAGGGCGACTTCGTGATCGGGCTGAACGAGGCTCTGACCCGCGGCGCCGACGTGCGCATCGTCGTCGAAGCGAAGGACCGGCCGATGTCGGCGCGCGCGATCCGGGACGAGCTGCGCGAGGCCAAGGCCAATCGGTCGGCCGCTGTCGCGCTCGTCGTGTTCACCCCCGAGCACGCGCCCGTCGGCGTCGCCCCGTTCGACATCCGCTCCGGCGACGTGTACTGCGTCCTCGATCCGGAGGCTCCCGAGCCGGCGACGCTCGAGGCGGCGGTTCGGCTCGCGCGCTTGGTCGCGCTGGCGGCGGCGAACGACGCCGAGCTCGAGATCGACGCGGCCGCGGTCGGCCAGGCCCTGGCCGGCATCCGCGAGCAGCTCGAGCAGATCAAGGCCCTCAAGAGTCAGCTGACCTCGATCGGCAACGCCACGAAGGCCGTCTGGAACGGGCTCGACGGCCTGCGCTCGGGCGTCCTCGCCCGGGTGGCGGCTGCCGAGGAAGCCCTGCGCCCGGTCGCGTCCTGACCGTCGCTCCTGGCTCGGGCGCCTGTCTCGAAACCGAAACATGCCGGACCGGGACGCGCGCCCGACCTGCTTGCCGGGCCGTGCTACCGTCTTCGTCCCGGTCACGCGGTGGGCCGGCGCACCGAACGAGGACCTGACGTGGCGCGTGCGATGTGGAAGGGGGCCATCCAGTTCGGGCTGGTCACGATCCCGGTCAAGCTCTATCTCGCGACCGAGTCGAAGAGCCAGATCAGCTTCAACATGCTCCACGAGACGGACGACACCCGGATCCAGATGAAGATCTGGTGTCCGACCGACGAGCAGATCATCCCTCGTTCGGAGACCGTGAAGGGCTACGAGTGGGCGCCCGACCAGTACGTCGTCATCACCGACGAGGATCTCGAGAAGGTTCCGCTCAAGACGGTTCGCTCGATCGAGATCGAGCAGTTCGTCGAGCGGGACACGACCTCGGACGACAGCCCGGCCAGGTTCGTCAAGCAGGCCTACTACCTGGAGCCCGACAAGATCGGCCGGAAGGCGTTCTACCTGCTCCGGAGCGTGCTCGCCGAGAAGGGGCTGACCGCGATCTGCAAGGTCGTGATCAAGGATCGCGAGGCACTGGCCGCGATCGATCCGTACTCGGACACGATGCTCCTGACCACGCTCCACTGGCCGGACGAGATCCGGGCGACGTCCGAGCTCGACCTGCCCGACGAGGAGAGCGACTTCAAGCCCGCCGAGAAGAAGATGGCCGAGCAGCTCGTGGCCTCGATGACCGGCGACTTCGACGCGAGCCAGTACCACGACGAGTACCGCGAGGCGCTGCGTGCCGTCATCGAGGCGAAGGTCGAGGGCCGTGAGCCCGAGGCCGTGCCGCACGAGGAGACCGGCAACCTCATCGACCTGATGGCCGCGCTCGAGGCCAGCGTCGCCGCCGCCAAGGAAGCCCGCAAGGGGAGTGCCCCGGAGAGCGTGGCCGAGGCCAAGGAGCGCCGAGCCTCGAGAGGCACCGCCAAGGCGGCATCCGGTTCCGCTGCCGCGAAGGCCGGTCGCGCCGCTCGGGAGGCCGAGCCGGAATCGGACGCGCCGACGGCCAGGCCCGCTCGCCGCCGCAAGAGCGCCTGACCCGGGGCCGACGCCGGCCATCGGCACGTCTCGCGCGCGGCTGGGACACTTGGCGCGATGCCGCTCGACGAGTACCGCCGCAAGCGCGACTTCGCGAACACGCCGGAGCCGGACGGATCGACCGCGCCGGCGGCCGGCGTCGGCGAGTACGGCGGCCGCTATGTGGTGCAGCGCCACCGCGCCACCCGGCTGCATTACGACTTCCGCCTCGAGATCGGGGACGTGCTCGTCAGCTGGGCCGTACCGAAGGGCCCGACGCTCGACCCCACGGCCCGGCGGATGGCGATCCACGTCGAGGACCACCCCCTCGACTACTTCGACTTCGAGGGTGTGATCCCCGCTCGCCAATACGGCGCCGGAGACGTCATCGTGTGGGATTGGGGGACGTGGACGCCGGAGCCCGAGACACCCAACCCGCTCGCGGCCGTAGCGAACGGCGAGCTCAAGTTCCGCCTCGACGGCCAGAAGCTCCATGGCCGGTTCACGATCGTGCGCACCTCGCGCCGCCCGGGCGCCGCACCGAGCCGAGCATTCGAGGCCGACGAGGGCGACCAGTGGCTGCTGATCAAGAAGCGCGACGAGGCGGCGGTCGCGGGCTGGGACGCCGAGGACCACCCGGCGTCGGTCAAGACCGGCCGCACGAACGACGACGTCAAGGCCCGGCGCGACGCACTCTGGCTGTCGAGCGCACCCGCGGCCGTCGCCGAGATCGACCTGTCGGGCGTGCCCCGGGCAGCGGCGGCATTCGTCGAGCCGATGCTCGCGACCCTCGCAAGCCACCCGTTTGACGACCCGGACTGGCTGTTCGAGATCAAGTGGGACGGCTTCCGGATCGAGGCCGTGGTGAAGGACGAGGCGGTTCGCCTGTTCACCCGCAACGGCCACGACGGCGCGGCGTATTTCCCGCACCTGCTGACTGCTCCGGCGCGCTGGCTGGATGCACGCGAGGCCGTGATCGACGGCGAGGTGGTCGCGCTGGACGACGCGGGTCGGCCCGATTTCGGGCTCCTCCAACGGCGCATCAGCGAGTCGACCGGTGGCCGGGTGCCGGGCACGTGGGGCCGGGCGCCGAGGCACGGGCAGGCCGGGCGAGACGATCGGGACGGGGCGGACGGCACCGACGGCACGACGCCGTCACGCGCACCGCTCGTGTACATGGCCTTCGACCTGCTCCAGCTCGACGGCCGCGGCCTGCTCGGTCTCCCGCTCGAGAGCCGGAAGGCGCTCCTCCGATCGGTGCTCCGCGACGGCGGACCGGCCCGGTTCGCGAGCCACGTCGTCGGGGACGGCACGACGTTCCACGCCGCCGCCGAGCGGCAGCATCTCGAGGGCATCGTGGCCAAGCATCGCCGGAGCCGGTACGAGCCCGGCCGTCGCGCCTCGACCTGGCTGAAGATCAAGTTGCGGCCCGAACAGGAGCTCGTCGTCGGCGGCTGGACGCCGGGCGAGGGCAACGCGAAGGATCTCGGCGCGCTCGTCGTCGGCGTGCACGAGGACGGTCGCCTGCGCTATGCGGGCAAGGTCGGTTCGGGCTTCAACGGCGGGGCGCGCCGTGCGCTCCGGGCGCGCCTCGAGGACCTTGCGGCTGATCGCTCCCCGTTCGACCCGGCGCCGGATCGGAAGGGCGAGCTGCGGACGGCGCGCTGGGTGCGCCCCGAGCTCGTGATCCGGGCCGAGCTCGGTGGCTGGTCGCGCGACGGGCTCGTCCGGCAGTCGGCCTACAAGGGCATCGACGCCGACCGGGACCCGGCCACGGTCGTGCGCGAGGAGGCGGTCGACAGCGCGACCGCGGAACGGGCTGCCGAGCGCGAGGTCGAGGAGCCGCAGCGGACCCGGAAGGCGACCCGCGCCCGGCGACGATCAGCAGCCGCGACCGACGCCGACGACGCGACCCGCGCGAACCCGGACCCGGCGCGCCCGAAGCGCGCAGCGAAGGTCGGGCCGGCGCAGGCTCCGGGACCCGAGTGGGCGGCGGCGACTCAGGACGAGCTCGCGGCGCTCGAGTCGCTCGGCCGGGAGGGCACATGGTCGATCGGCGGCCACGACCTGAAGCTCACGAACCTCGACAAGGTGCTGTTCCCGCCCCACCCGAGCACGCCCGACGAGGCGCCGATCACGAAGCGCGAGCTGATCCGCTACTTCGCCCGGATCGGACCGGCGCTGCTGCCCCATCTTGCGGATCGGCCGCTCAACCTCCAGCGCTTCCCTAACGGCGCCGGCAGCCCGGGCTTCTGGCAGAAGGACATCCCGGCAAGCGCGCCCGCCTGGCTGCGTCGCTGGCGCGAGGTCGGGGTCGCGGCGCGTGAGGCGAACGAGCACCTCGTCGCCGACGACACCGCCACGCTGTGCTGGCTCGGCAACCAGGCGAGCTTCGAGATCCATGCCTGGACGTCGCGTCTGTCCGAGCCGATGCGCCCGACGTTCGCCCTGATCGACATCGATCCCGGCAGCCGGACGACGTGGGAGCAGACCCTGACCCTGGCCCGGCTGTTTCGGACTGCACTCGACCATCTCCGCATCCGGGGCTACCCGAAGACGACCGGCAAGCGCGGCATCCAGGTCTGGATCCCGATCCTGCCGCGCTACACGTTCGAGGAGACGTCGGCCTGGGTCGAGGCCGTGAGCCGCACGGTCGGCCGGATCGAGCCCGATCTCGTGTCCTGGGAATGGGCGGTCGCGGGCCGGCAGGGACGGGCACGTCTCGACTACACCCAGAACACGTACATCAAGACCCTCGTCGCGCCGTATTCCGTCCGGCCTTCCGCCGGTGCCCCCGTGTCCGCGCCGATCGCCTGGGACGAGCTCGACGACCCGGAGCTGCGACCCGATCGCTGGACGATCCGGACCGAGGTCGAGCGGGTCGAGCGGCAAGGCGATCTGTTCGCGGCGGCCCAGACCGATCTCCAGGAGCTGCCGCCGCTGGGTTGAGTCCGGCCTCGGCCGGGCCGGTCAGTCGAAGGCTGGGCCGGTCAGTCGACGAGCGGTCGGACCTCTCTGTCGAAGCGCTCGATCGCCGGCACGAGCTGGTCCGGCCCGTCGATCTCGAACGCGAGCGCGATGCTGTCGAGGCCGATCGCGGCGAAGGCGCGGAGGCCGGCCGCGATCGTCTCCGGGGAACCACGCAGGCCGTAGCCCGTGCCCTCGGTCGCGTCGAGGCGGACGCGGACCCGGGCGCCGAGTGTCGTCGGTGGCCGGTGGGCGGCACTGGCGGCCGCCCGGACGGTCGCGGCGCGACCGGCATACGTCTCGGGATCGGTACCGGTCGACTGGTAGCCGTCGCCGAGCGTGCCCGCCCGGTGGAGCGCAGCCGCGGCGCCGCCGCCGACCACGATCGGCAGGCTGCCGCGTTGTGCCGGCAGCGGACCGAAGACGAAGTCACGGAGCGTGTGGAACCGGCCTTCGAACGGTCCCTCGTCACCGCTCCACAGGTGGCGCCACAGCCGGATCGCCTCGTCCAGGTAGGCGCCGCGCACGTGGAACCGATCGTCCATGCCGAGGTTCGCGAACTCCTTCCGATCCCAGCCGATGCCGACGCCGGCGACGACCCGACCGCCCGACAGCGCATCGAGCGTTGCCAGCTCCTTCGCAACCACGACGGCGTTGCGCTGAGGCACGACGATCACGCTCGTCCCGAGCTGCAGCGAGCGGTGCCGCGAGCCGACCCACGCCAGCGTCTCGAGCGCCTCGAAGACACGGCCGTACGTCGCCGCGGCGGCGCGCTCGACGAGGACGTGGTCGGTCGTCCAGATCGTTCGCCACTCGAGCCGCTCGACCGTCTCGGCGGCTGCCTCGATGAGCTCGGGCGAGGCGATGTCGGTGGTGTTGGGCAGGCACAGTCCGTAGTCCATCGACGCATCGTAGCCGGGCATTCACTGGACCACCCCGTCCAAACCTTGACGTTAACGTGAAGGTTCGTCTAGAATCCGATGGGTGAACAGCCAACGACACCCGAGCGGCCCGCCGAGCGGCGGCGAGCGGCCGCTGCGGATCCAGGAGGTCGCCGCCGAGGTCGGCCTGACCACCCGCTCGATCCGCTATTACGAGGAGGTCGGCCTCCTCGCGCCGGCCCGCAGCGGCGGTGACTATCGCCTGTACGACACCGACGATCTCGAGCGCCTCCGGTTCATCAAGGCCCTCCGCGACGATGCCGGGTTCAGCCTCGCCGAGATCGGGCAGTTGCTCGAGGACGAGGCCGCGCGAGTCCGCAACCGGGAGGCCTTCAAAGCGAGCGACGACCCGGTCGAGCGCCGGGCGATCCTGCTCGAGGGCATCGGACGGATCGATCGTCAGATCGACTCGCTCCAGTCCAAGATCGTGCGGATCCGCACGATGATCGGCGAGGCGCGGACGCGACGCAGCCATTTGGCGGAGCGCGTCGAGCGGCTGGACGGCGGCGAGCAGCGCAGCCACGTCCACGTCGAGTCGAGCCGGTCCCGTCGCGAGGGATCGCCGGGCACGGCCGACCATGCCGCGATCGGCCGACCGAGGGTCGCCGACGAGGATCGAGCCGGCGAGAGCGCCGCCCGGTGACGTTCCTCGCGAACGTGCATCGTCGCCACGCCGCGGGCGAGACCGACGACGGCTACCGCTGGTGGGTCCTCGGCGTGACGAGCATCGGCGCCCTGCTCGCGGCGCTGACCTCGGGCACGCTCGTGATTGCCCTGCCCGACATCCTGCGCGAGCTCCACACTGACCTGTTCACGCTCATGTGGATCGTCGTCGGCTACACGCTCGTCGCCACGGTCCTGGTCCTCAACGCCGGCCGCGTCGCCGACATGTTCGGACGAGCTCGCACGTACACCCTCGGATTCCTCGTGTTCACCATCGCGTCGGTGCTGTGCGCGCTCGCTGGTGACGGCCTCCAGCTGATCGCGGCGCGCGTCGTGCAGGGCGTCGGCGGCGCGTTCCTGATGGCCAATTCGGCCGCGCTCGTGACCGATGCGTTCCCGCGCCGCGAGCTGGGCCGGGCGCTGGGCATCAACGCGATGGTCGTCGGCGCCGGCCTGATCCTGGGCCCGATCCTGGGCGGCTTCCTGACCGGCCTCGGCTGGCGGACCGTGTTCTGGTTCAACGTCCCGATCGGGATCGTCGGCACGCTGGCCGCGTGGCTGCTCCTGACCGAGCAGGCCAGGCCCTCGGCGAGCCGCTCGATCGACTGGCTCGGCTCGGCCCTCTACCTCGTCGGGCTGATGAGCATCATGACCGCGCTGGCGTTCGGCGGCCTGTACGGCTGGACGACGCCGTGGGTCATCGGCGGCGTGGTCGTGTTCCTCGTGCTGGCGCCCATCTTCGTGTGGGTCGAGCGTCGCCAGAGCGCGCCACTGCTGGACCTCGAGCTGTTCCGCGACCGGCTGTTCGCGATGGGCAACCTGACGGGGCTGCTCAACGGGATCGCCCGCAACGGCGTGCTGTTCCTGCTCGTGTTCTACCTCCAGGGTGCCAAGGGCGACGATCCGGTCTTGGCCGGGATCCTTCTTGCGCCCCTCGCCGTCGGGCTTCTCGTGCTGTCCCCGATCAGCGGCGTGCTGGCCGACCGGTATGGCAGCCGGGAGCTAGCCACCGCGGGCATGCTCGTGACCGCAGTCGGGCTGCTCGGCCTGATGACGCTCGGGGTCGACACGCCGTACTGGCAGCTCGCCCTGTGGCAGCTCGTGATCGGCGCCGGCTCGGGCCTCTTCAACTCGCCCAACACGAGCGCGGTCATGGGCGTCGTGCCGCCGGCCAAGCGCGGCATCGGGGCCGGGACCAGGATGATGCTGACCCAGACCGGGTTCATCGTCTCGATCGCGCTCGCGATCGGGCTGGTCACGAGCGCGATGGACCCGAAGGTGCTGCTGGGCGTCTTCTCGGGCACCCAGCTGGGCGCCTCGGGGATCGACCTCGCGCCGTTCATGAACGCGCTCCACCTGGCGTTCGGAGCGGGCGTCGTGGCCAGCGTCATCGGCGCCGGAGTGTCGCTGATGCGGGGCGGCCACCGCTCGTGGGACGAGCCGGTCGGCATGACCGAGCCCCGCGAGTCCGCGGCATGATGAGCCTGCGCGGGCTCGGCCGGTTGCCGGCGCTCGAACATCGCAACTATCGGCTGTTCTTCGCCGGCCAGGGCATCTCGCTCGTCGGCACCTGGATGACCTCGGTCGCCCAGGCGTGGCTCGTCCTGCAATTGACCGGCAACCCGTTCGACCTCGGCCTGGTCGGCGCAGCGCAGTTCCTGCCGGTGCTCGTGCTGGGGCTGTTCGGGGGCCTGATCGCCGATGCGCTCCCGAAGCGTCAGACCATGTACGTGACCCAGATCGTCGCAATGGCCGTCAGCGGCCTGCTCTTCGTCCTCGCCGCGACTCATACCGTCGAGCTGTGGCACGTGTTCGTGCTCGCGGTCGTGATGGGCGTGCGCAACTCGATCGACATGCCGACCCGCCAGGCGTTCGCGGTCGAGATGGTCGGCCACGAGGACATCAGCAACGCTGTCGCGCTGAACTCGGCGATGTTCAACGGCGCGCGGATCGTCGGGCCCGCGGTCGCTGGCATTGCGATCGGGGCGTTCGGGGTCGCGCTCGCGTTCGCGATCGACGCGATCAGCTTCCTGGCCGTGCTCGTCGGCCTGTACCTGATGGACGAAGAGTCCCTCCGGCCGGCGCCGCGGATGGCGCAGTCACGCAGCGTCGGGTCGGTGATCGACAACCTCGCCGAGGGGCTGAGCTACGTTCGCCGGACCGGGATCGTCCTGCTCGCGATGACCCTGATCGGGGTCGTCGGCACGGCCGGCATCAACTTCAACGTCGTCATCCCGCCGCTGGCCGAGACCACGCTCCGGGTCGGCGCGACGGGCTATGGCTTCCTGATGGCCTCGTCGGGCGTCGGATCGTTGCTGGCCGCGCTGCTGATCGCCTTCCGGGGCACGAACCCGGCCCGGATGCTGGTCGGTGCGTTCGTGCTCGGGGCAGGAGAGCTGGTCATGGGCGTGAGCGGGAGCTACCTCGCCGACCTGGGACTCATGTTCCTGCTCGGCATGGGCGCGATCTCGATGATGGCGACCGCGAACACAACGATCCAGCTCGCCGTGCCGGACGCGCTCAGGGGACGGGTGATGTCCGTGTACACGACGGTGTTCGCGGGCACGGCCCCGATCGGTGGCCTGGCCACCGGCGCGATCGCGGCCAACTTCGGTGCCGGGGCCGCGATCTTCGCTGGCGGCGCCGTGTCTGTGGCGGCCACGCTCGGCGCGGCGGCCTGGTATCGCCGGTTGCGCGGGACGGGTCGCGTGCCGGCCGGCCTGCGATCCGGCCAGGTGGCGGCTCGGAGCGTCAGCGGGGCGCGCGAGGTCGGGACCGTGCCAGAGGGCGAAGGCGCGGACGAGCCGGTGCTCGCGGCTCACGCCACCGATCGTCGATCGCCCAATCCGGCCCGGGCCGTCGGCGGCGCTCGCCGCTGAGACCCGTTCACACCTGGGCCGTGCCTCGACGGGGGCCCGGTCAGGCGCGCCAGGGTCCGGGGTCGCGCGGAGCGTACGGCGCTCGGAAGAACGCCACCAGCGGCTCGCCCGTCGTCTGGCCGAGCTCCGCGATCGACGTGCCGCCGTCGGCCAGGCTCAGCACGATCGCCACGTCGTCACGCGGTCCATGGTTCGGGTCGTACAGGCGCACGGTGAGCCGCGGGCCGTCGAGCGCGTAGGCCCACGCAAGCACCTGGTGGTTGCGGGTCAGCAGGAACGGGTTGGCCGACGAGACCCGGACGAGCCCCAGCATGGCCGGATGGCCGGCGTCGATGGCGGCGCGAATGGCGGGCCAGTCCCGTCGGATCATGTCGCTCGCGCGCCGCGTCGGGCCCGCCACCATGGCGGCGTAGAAGCGGAGCGGGAGACGCAGCCAGTCCAGGCTGGCGACCTGGCGCGACACAAGGTAGGCGTAGCGCGGACTTGCTGTCGCCGGCGGCGCGGGGTTCTCGGGCGGCGCGACGCGGGCGGCCCGCAGGTCCGCGGCCGTGAAGCACATCCCGCCGCACAGGCCGTCGGCCGCGTCACCGAGCCCGATCCCGCGACCCGTCCCGACCCCGATGCCCGGTCCGAGCCAGATCGTCGGGACGTGCGGCCATACGTTCGTGAAGCGCAGCCCGTCGCGCGACGGGAGGAAGTCCGAGGCGGCCTCGGTCGACATCGACGCAGTGTGATCGATCGGGCCGCCGCCGGCGCGCACGGACGCGGCCGTGCCGGCGGCGGCCGTCAGCGCCCGGACGTCGTGGTGACGGGTGGCGGGTCGACGACGACGACGGTCACGATCGTCGGCCGGTCGCCCAGCGCGGCCAGCGAGCCAATCCCGGGAACCGTGACGTCGAGCACGAGCAGGTAGGCCCCGGCGCTCAGCGGCGCGGCGAGGGCGATCGAGACGTCGAGCCGCCGGCCGGGCTCGACCGTCGGTGGGAGGGCGGCGACGAATGGATCCGGCGTCCGAGCCTCGAGCTCGAGGGCGACCCAGCGTAGGACGAGGCGGGCCGGGTCCTGGACCTCGATCGGACCGTTGGGCCGGCGCGGGTCGGCCGGCTCCTCTGCGGCCCATGTCGTCGTCCCCGTGTTCACGATCTCGGCCGGGAGCACCACCGTCGCGCCGCCGATCGCCCGGATCGTCGGGGCGGTCACGACGACGGCCGACGTCGGACCGGTGACGTGGACGAGCAGGGCCGGGATCAGCGCCTGCGTCGCCGCGTCGTAGGCCACGCCGCCAGGGTCGTGGATGGTGGCCACGAGCCGATACAGGCCCGGCACGACAGGCATGGTCGCCGACACGCTGATGCCATCCGCGTCGTTCGTCGCCCGGGCGACGGTGACGACCTCGCCGCGCACCTCGGGCGCGACGAGCTTCGGGTCGAGGGAGCCGGGATTCGAGGGTCCAGCCCCGGATCCGGCCGAGGCGACCGGGCCGGTCGACGACTCGGGAGCCGCGGCCGCCGCCGCGCTCGACGGGGGCGCGACGCTCGGCCGCGCGGCGGCGACCGAACGCAGGGCGGGCGTCGGATGGGGACCGGCAGGCGGATCGATGGTCGGGGCAAGCTCGACCGGATCCCAGCGCAGCCCGATCCCGAGGTTCGCGGGTCGGACCCGGCCTGGCGCCACGACGATGGGCAGCCCGAGCGTGGCGGTCGTGCCGGCCACGGTCGACCCCTGCACGACCGGGGCTCCGGGCGTGACCCCGGATCCGATCAGCGTCAGCCCGGGCGGGACCGGCGGAAGGAGGCCGATTCCGGGCGCCACGGCGGCAAGGAGCGCGGAGCCACGGACGGCGAAGCGGCCGACGATCGAGCGGTGATAGCCGCTCGCCGGCGTGTCCGGATCGATGGCCACGGTCGCGCCGGGCGTCCGGACACTGGCCGCCGACACGAGGTGACCGTTGCGGGAGGCCGCCGACTGCCAGATCGCGCCGATCGACCGATCGCCACCGAGCAGCGCGCGGACGTACGGCGCCACCGTCCCATACGACTCGGCGATCACCGCGTCGGCGCCGGCGGCGAGGAAGCCGGCCGCGTAGTTGTCCGCCCGCGCGACGGCGACCGACGTGGTCGGCTCCGGGTTCCCGGGCTCGCTGTTGCCGCTCGCATAGCACAGGTGATTGAGCAGCACGACGGCATGCGGCGCGAGGCGGACCTGGCTCGCCATCAGCGCCTCGCCGACGTACTGGTGGGCGGCATCGTCGATGCCGCCGACCGGGTTCAGCCCGAAGCCGTCCTGGACGCTCGGTCGCCGCGTCGAGCCGTACGGGCTCGGGAAACCGTTCCCGTGGCCGAGGTAGACCACGATCGACGCGCCCCGGAGCGCGTCCCGGACCGCGGGCCAGGTCGCGTCCGGCGAGTAGACGCGGACCACGTTCGGCGTCCAGCGCAGTGCCTCGGTGGCCGCCGACTCGGCGAAGGCACGGTACTCGCCGGTCAGGTTGCCGACCGGCCCGACGACGATGACGACACGGGGCTGGTCGGCACGGGCCGGCGCCGCGAGGGCACTGGCCGCGAGGGCGCCGCTCGGCAGCATGGCGGCCGCGGTGAGGAGTGCGCCGAGAACAAGGGTGCATGGGCGTCGCATGTGGTCGCTCGATCGACGGCGGGCTCCGGCGGATCGGGGTCGGGTCGCTGCCCCGACGATGGGTACGGACGCTAGCAGCCGCGCGTTCACAGTCCGTTGCGGGAGGCTTATCGGGCCAGCCGGTAGGATCGTTCGATGCCCGACCCGCAGGCCGGATCACGGCCGGACCACACGAACCGGCTGGCCGACGAGACCAGCCCGTACCTCCTCCAGCACGCGCACAACCCGGTCGACTGGTACGCCTGGGGCGAGCCGGCCCTCGCCGCGGCTCGCGCACAGGGCAGGCCGATCTTCCTCTCGATCGGCTACGCCGCCTGTCACTGGTGCCACGTCATGGAGCGCGAGAGCTTCGAGGACGAGGCGACTGCGGCCCAGCTGAACCGCGACTTCGTGGCGATCAAGGTCGACCGCGAGGAGCGGCCAGACCTCGACCAGCTGTACATGGGCGCCGTCCAGGCGATGACCGGCGGCGGCGGCTGGCCGATGAGCGTGTTCCTCACCCCGGACGGCCGCCCGTTCTATGGCGGCACGTATTTTCCGCCGTCGCCGACTCACGGCCTGCCGGCGTTCCGCGACGTCCTGTCGGGCGTCCGCCGGGCGTGGGACGAGCAGCGCGAGGAGGTCGAGCAGGCGGGTGCGAGGCTCGTCGCCGCGCTCGTCGAGCAGCAGCTGCCGGTCGGTCGCGGCGGCGATCCGGGCCGCGGGGTGCTCGATGACGCGGTCGCCGGGATCGAGCGCTCGTTCGACGCGCGCAACGGCGGCTGGGGCGGGGCGCCGAAGTTCCCGCAGCCGATGACGATCGAGTTCCTGCTCCGGCGCGCCAGCGGCGGTGACGAGCGCGCCCTGGCGGTCGGCCGCCGGACGCTCGATGCGATGGCCGACGGCGGCGTGCACGATCAGCTCGGCGGCGGCTTCCATCGCTACGCGACCGATGCGCGCTGGCTGGTCCCGCACTTCGAGCAGATGCTCTACGACAATGCCCAGCTGGCCCGGGTCTACGTGCACGCGTGGCAGTTCACCGGCGAGCCGCGGTACGCGGACGTGGCCCGAGCGACGCTCGGGTTCATCCGCGACCGACTGGGGACCGCGGAGGGTGGGTTCGCGGCCAGCCTCGACGCGGACACGGACGGGGTCGAAGGTGCGACGTTCACCTGGACGCCCGACGAGATCCGGGCCGCCCTGGCGGACGACGAGCCGGGCACGGTCGCGCTGGTCGAGTCCGCCTACGGCGTCACCGAGGACGGCAACTGGGAGGGCCGCACGATCCTGTCGCGCGTCGCCGCCGACGACGCGCTCGGCGTGCGGTTCGGGCTATCGGCGGGGGAGGCCGCGGATCGGCTCGCGGCCGCGCGGACCCAGCTCCTCGAGGCGCGCGATCGCCGGCCTCAGCCGGCTCGCGACACCAAGGTTCTGGCCGCGTGGAACGGCCTCGCGATCGCGGCGTTCGCGGACGCCGCCCTCGCGTTCGAGGCGGATCGCGACGACCTGCTGGCGACGGCGAGCCGGGCCGCGAACGCGGTCGTCGCCGGACTGCTCGGGCCGGACGGCCGCCTGGGACGGTCATGGAAGGACGGGCGGGCCAGCGCGGACGGCGTGCTCGAGGACTACGCGAACCTCGCGGAGGGACTCCTGTCGCTGTACGAGGCCTCCGGCGATGAGCGCTGGTTCAGGACGGCGCGGGCCCTGGCTGACGGGATGCTCGGCCGGTTCTCGGATCCGGCCGGAGGTTTCTTCGATACCGCGTCGGACGCAGAGGCTCTCGTGGCCCGACCGCGTGACCCACAGGACAATGCAACGCCGTCGGGTGGCTCCGCCGCCGCGCTCCTGCTCCTGCGCCTCGCGGCGCTCACCGGCGAGCGTCGCTATCGCGAGGCCGCCGAGGCTGCGATCCGCGGCGTCGTCCCGTATCTCGATCGCCACCCGACCTCGTTCGCCTGGTGGCTCGTGGCGGCCGATTTCGCGCTCGCGGACGTGGTCGAGCTGGCGATTGTCGGTCCGCCGGACGACCCGGCGACGTGGCGACTGCTCGCTCCGGCGCTGGCCGGCTTCCGGCCCCATCGCGTGCTCGCGCTGAGCGCCGATCCGGCGACGAGCGCGGTCCCGCTGCTGGCCGATCGGGTCGCGCTCGACGACCGCCCGACCGCCTACCTGTGCCGCGACTTCGCCTGCCGTCGGCCGGTCACGGAGCCGACGGACCTCGCCGCGCTGCTCGAGGACCGCGCCTCGGGTTAGGGCGTCTCGGTCACGGCGCGGCGCTCCAGTTCCAGGTGCGCCAGACCGTGGACGAGCCGTCGGTCGTGGCGACGTTCCACTCGCCGGACAGCCAGACCCGGCCACCCATGGTCGGATCGGGATCCGGCGTGGCGCCCGAGTAGTCGCCCCAGCGGCAGGTCGGGCTGCAGCTGAAGTCCACGTTCGGGCCGGGCGACTGGTGCACGAGCACCCAGCCCGACTGGGCCCCGGTGCCCCGTTTCGACACCATCTGGATCGCCGGATCGGCGGTCGTGGACGAGGTGCTGAAGCCGAGCACCATGTCGCTGCCATAGGCCGTCGTGCCGGAGCCGTTGTCGGCCCGGTCGGGCGAGACGGCACCGTTCCAGACGAACTGGCTCGGCGAGGTCACCACGCCCGATTGGGCGATGCTCGGCGTGCCGTCCGTTCGGATCTCGTACCAGCGCTCCTCCGATCCGGCGCCACCGAACACGGCGTGGGCAGTCCACACTGCCGTGGCGCCAAGTCGTGGGTCCACGCCGGCGACGGCATGCTCGAGCCGACTGTCGAGGGTATCGATCGTCGCGGTCGTGCCGGCCTGGGGCGCGGCGGCGGGCACGGAGTAGGGAGCCACCCCGATCGTCGTCGGGCCGGTCAGGACCGGCGAGCCGCCGTTGTTCGTGACCTTGAACACGCTCAGGACGGCTCCGCTGCCCGTGCCCGGATCAGCGGTTCCGACGACCCAGCCTGTGCTCGACGGATCTGCGTTGACGGCCGGGACAGGCGTCGACGTGTACGACCCGTCGGTGTTGCGAAGCTGGGCGAACCGTCCGCCGGCGAGGCTGGACGGGCAGCTGCTGGGCGGCGCCTTCGTGACCCAGTCCACGTCCGATCCGTTGTAGACGGACTCGAACAGGAACACGTTGGCGCCGATCAGCACGAAATCGTTCGTGACCGCCATCTTCGGGTAGTCCGGCAGGCTGAGCGTGTTGCCGTAGCCGTAATCGAGGATGTAGTGGCAGAAGTCGGCCGGCGAGGTCGGGTTCGGGACCAGGCTGTAGCCGTAGGCGAAGTCGAGCCGGCTCGTGTCGAGGGCCAGGTAATGGAAGCGCTGCGAGCTCGGATCCCACAGGATCTGCGGATCGGACAGCTCCGTGACCGGCAGGCCGGTCAGGGCGCCAAGGTCGCCCTCGCTGCCGGTGTTCGCCAACAGCCGGCCCGATCGGTCATAGATCCCGTAGCGCAGGTTGATGAGCTCGATATAGCTCGTCGACCCGATCGCCCCGGTCGGGTCGGGCGGGGCGAGCCCGCCCTGGGACTCGCCCTCCCACGTGCTGCCGATGACCGGGCCGGCGCCCGGGCTCGGGCTCGGGCTGGGCGATGGGCTCGGGCTGGGCGACGGGCTTGG
>OEKD01000045.1_pt1 | contig 17644 bp, 14 predicted proteins | sample 1487541 | NCBI WGS metagenome assembly OEKD01 (sample SAMEA104379579, study PRJEB20068) | metagenome | biome: 1000743; feature: 77; material: 1998 | place: USA | collected 2012 | depth 25 m | reverse complement strand
TTCGCCTTGCCGGACTCCGCGATGCCCGGCCATGTCCTGTTCAGTCCCGACGGTCGACATCTCGCCGGCACCCGGGTCGGGCCGAGCAGCGGCCCGTCGTTCATCGACAGCTTCGCGGTGGGCCGCGACGGCCGGCTGACGCCGGCTCCCGGCTCGCCGTTCGCGGCCCAGCGGATTGGTCCGTTCGGCAGCGAGTTCCGGCCAACCAACCCGGATCAGCTGTTCGTCTCGAACGCGCACGACGGCCCGGGCGCCGGCAGCGTCTCGGCCTATGACGTGTCGGCTGACGGCACGCTCGATCCGATCGGCGCATCACCGTTCGCGGACAACCAGACCGCACCGTGCTGGGTCGAGATCAGCCACGACGGGCGCCACCTATTCGCGGTGAACACCGCCGTGCCATCGATCTCGAGCTACTCGATCGCGACGAACGGGACGTTGGGCCTGCTCGGCAGCGCGCCGTTCCAGAGCCCGGCCGGCCTCCGGCCGTTCGATGCGCGGCTCGATCCGAGCGGATCGTTCCTGTACGTGGTCGACGCCGGCGTGGCCCGGATCAGCGTCTTCGCCGTCGCTGGCGGTTCGCTCACCGAGCTGACCGACTCGCCCGTCGCGATCCCGAGTGGCGGCGCGCCGTTCGGCATCGTCGTCGACTGAGCGGTCCGGCCCTCCGTTCCGCGGCCCGCGGTGGCACCGGCCACCGCGGGCCGTCTGGCGTGCGTGAGGGCGAGGCGAGTCCGGTCCCGACAGCCCCACGACCAGGGCTCCAGGCGTTGCACCGCGGTATCTGACCGAACGACAGAGGCCCGGCCCACCGCCAGAGGTACCACTCGCCGATGCGCGTCCTTCCCAGTTTCGCCCCGATACGATCGTCCGTACCGTTCGAGCCTGTCGCACGAGCGACCGCGCGGAGGACAGGCTCATCAGGACACGCGGCGGAGGACCGGCCAGGCGAGCTCGGTCCGATCGGACGCGCCCCCGACCGATCCTCTTGCTGCTGGTCGTCGGCGCCCTACTGGTTATCGTCGGAGCGACGGCCAGCGGCCAGGCGGCGCTCGTGTCCGCGATGTCCGAGTCGACGCTCCTCACCTCGACGGTCAACGGCGACGCCGCCCTTGTTCGAAGTTTCGTCAACCTCGTCGGCTTGACGCCGACGGATCTCGATCCGACGGCACGGTCCGCGCAGCGCGCATCCGATCTCGGAGCTGCCGTGGGCGTCCTCGCGAAGCAGGGCCAGATCCTCCGTGTCGCAATCCTGTCGCCGACCGGGCAGGTCCTCGCCGCTGGGGACGCATCCACCGTCGGCGGCACGCTGCCGGTGACTGCGAGCCTGTCGAGCGCGGTAGCGAGCGCTTCGATCAGCGCGAGCATCGTCCCGGCGTCATCGGCCGAGGCCGGCGAGCCGCTCCCGGCGGATACGGTCCTGCGCGAGTACCTGCCGGTGAGCCTGGACGGCCAGGTCCGCGCAGTCGTGGCCGTCTGGCGCGACGCCGGACCGATCCTGGCGCAGCTCGACGCAAGCCGGTTCGCCGTCGTCGGGGTCACCCTCGCGGCGGCGGTCGCCAGCGCCCTGCTCCTCATTCTGATCTTCCGGTCCGCCCAGACGCGGTTATCGCGACAGGGGGCCGCCCTGCTCGAGGCCACCCGACGCGACGCCTTGACGGGAGCGCTGAACCACGGGGCCGTCGTCGAGCGTCTCGCGGGCGCGCTTGATCGCGGCCGGGACGGCGGCGGCGGCGTCGGTGTGGCCCTGCTCGACATCGACAACTTCGGACTACTCAACGACACCCACGGCCATGCGGCTGGCGACGAGGCGCTGCTGGAGGTCGCTCGATTGTTGTCGGGCTTGCCCGGGGGCATCGAACATGGTCGCTACGGTCCCGATGAGTTCCTCGTGATCGCCACGGGCGGGGCGGTCGCAGGGCTGGAACCGGCACTTGAGCGGCTGCGGGCGGTCCTGGCCGACGTGACGCTCCGGTTCGAGGCCTCGGAGCGGCTGCCCGTCACGCTCAGCGTTGGAGTGTGCTTCTCGCCGACCAATGGCGAGTCCGCTACGACGCTGCTGTCGATCGCAACGTTGAGCCTGGAGGAAGCCAAGTCCTCGGGCGGCGACGCGATCCGGGTCGCCGACGCGAAGCGGGCGGTCTCGCCGTCCGGGCAGACATTCGATGTATTCCAGGGCTTGGTCATCGCCGTCGACACGAAGGATCGGTACACGCGCAGGCACTCGGAGGACGTCGCCCGGTACGTCGATTTCATCGCCGAGCAGCTCGACCTCGACGCCACGATCCGCGAGGCGCTCCACACCGCCGGGCTGCTCCACGACGTCGGCAAGATCGGCATTCCGGACGCCATCCTGCGCAAGCCGGGCAGGCTGACCGAGGCCGAGAACACGATCGTGCAGCAGCATGTCGCGCTCGGCGACATGATCGTCCGCGACCTGCCGAACATCGAGCTCGTCCGGGCCGGGATCCGGCATCACCACGAACGCTGGGATGGCACGGGCTACCTTGACCGGCTCGCGGCCGACGAGATCCCCCTCGTCGCCAGGATCCTGGCGGTCGGAGACGCGTTCTCGGCCATGACGACGACGCGACCGTATCGCAAGAGCATGCCGACGGCGGAAGCCCTGAAGCGCCTCGAGGACGCCGCCGGAAGCCAGCTCGACGAGAGGTTCGTTCGGGCCTTCGTGGACGGCATCCGGTCGGCCGCCGATCCGCCCCTCCCGGGGATGCCGCCGCCGGCCAGGATCTGGACGCCGAACCTGCGGGTCGCGTGATGGCCAGCCTCAGGGCGATCCCCCGGCCCGATTGGGTCGGCAGACTGGTCGGCCTCGGCGCGATGGCTGCGCTGGCCTCGGGATTGGCGGCCGTCTCGAGCGTGGGACGGGCGCAGGCGGGGCTGCTGTCCACGTGGACCGTCACCGCCGCCCCGACCACGCTGACCCAGTACCAACCGACCAGCATCGTGCTGACGGTGACAGCACTGCCCGCGACCACGATCGGGTGCGTGCGAGTCAGCATCCCCGCCGGCTTCACGGTCTCCGGTTGGTCAGCGCCATCGCCGTGGATCGCGCAGCTCCTCTCGTCCGGGCCGCCCGCGGTCGTCCAGTTCAACGTGACCTCGTCGTCCCAGGCAATCGCGAACGGGGCGTCCGTGAAACTGACCACCATCGCGACACCGACCGCAACCTTGCTCGGTGCCTGGAGCGCCTCGTCGTACAGCCAGGGAGACTGCAGCAGCTCGTCCTCGAATGGACCAGCCATCAGCCTGGCGGCCTTCGTCATCGTTCCAGCTCCGAGTCCGACTCCGACCCCGACTCCGACCCTGCCAGCCCCGACCTCGACCCCGACCTCGACCCCCATTCCCACGCAGACCCCGAGCGGGGTGCCGATCCCGACCCTGACGCTCCCGCCAATCCCGGACGTCACGCTCCCGCCGGCCCCGAGCCTGCTTCCCGGTCCGACGCCGACGCCATTGCCAACCATCTCTGCCCGCCCGGCCGCCAGCCCTGGAGCCTCCGCGCCGGGACCTGTCCCGACGAACGGTTCGAACCCTGCAGTCGGCACTACCGCAAGTGCGACGCCCGGCGTCGGCCCGGTCGCGATCGCCACCGCACCGGCTGACGGTTCGGGCGGGGGCACGCCGGGCGGAGGCGACGGCCTGACGGTGGCCCGGCCCGCCACGGCCGGGTCGATCCCGGTCCTCGACCTGCCGCCATTCCGGGTCCTCGGTTCCTTCGTGTGGATCGTGCCCGGGTTCTTCCTCGGCTTGCCCGGCTTGATCATCTTGCTCGTGGTTGCCGTCCAGGCCCTTGGGGCCGGCGCGGTCGTGCCGATCACCCGACGGGCCCTTCGCGCGCCGCCGACGGAACGGCCCCCGAGGCATCACCCGGGAGGCTGAGGCTCCATCAAGCCCGGACTCGAGATCCGCCGATCTCCTCCGCAGTACCTTGCCAAATCGCTTGGGGCCACGTAGATTGTCGACGTGGCATTGAATATCAGCGCGACGCAAAAGGCCGACGCTCCCGAGCCGACGTCGACTCCGCTCTCTCGCCGGCAGCTCAGCGACGCCATCGCGACCGAGCTCCTGTCGTGGAATCCGCGCGAGTTCATCGCGATGTTCCGGCGCCTCCATCACGGCGACCTGAGTTTGATCCACCTGAACGTGCTGACGATCCTCGAGTCGGAGGGCCCGATGTCCATGGGCCGCCTGGCCGAGGCGCTCGACGTCTCGGTCGCGAGCGCGACCGGGATCGTCGACCGCATGGCGGGCCGCGGCTACGTCGAGCGCCGGCGCGACCCCGACGACCGGCGCGTGGTCCTGGTCCAGGCCACCGAGGCCGGTACGAACGTCTTCGGCGAGATCGAAGAGCATCGGCGCGCGGGTCTCCAGAAGCTGCTCGCGATGCTCGGCGACGACGAGCTCGCGGCGCTGCTGACCGGCCACCGCGCCCTTCGCCTCGCCCGGTCGGCCGTCCGTGCGCAACGCGTCGCCCAGACAGGCCCCGGATCGGGCACCGATCACGCCGGAGGCCGCATTCGATGATCGCCCTGCTGAGGACCTACCTCCGCCCGTACCGCGGCACGCTCGTCCTGGTCATGGCGCTGCTGCTGGTCCAGGCGATCGGCAACCTGTACCTGCCGACCCTGAACGGCGAGATCATCAACAACGGCATCGCGAAGGGCGACAACGATTACATCCTGCGAACCGGCGGATTCATGCTCGGGGTGGCGCTCGTCCTCGGCATCGCCTCGATCGTCGCGGTGTACTTCGGCGCGCGGGCCTCGATGGGCTTCGGGCGCGACGTGCGCAGCGCGATCTTCCGCGCGGTCGAGAGCTTCTCGGCCGTGGAGGTCAACCACTTCGGGCCGGCCTCCCTGATCACCCGCAACACGAACGACGTGCAGCAGGTCCAGACGGTCGTGTTCATGGCCCTGACGTTGATGATCTCGGCCCCGATCCTCATCGTCGGCGGGATCATCATGGCGATCCAGCAGGACGTGCCGCTGTCCGGCCTCCTGATCGTGATCCTGCCGATCATGGCCGCGGTCATCGCGCTCGTCATGACTCGCGCCATCCCGCTGTTCCGGGCGATGCAGGTCAAGCTCGACCGGATCAACCAGGTGATGCGCGAGACCCTGTCCGGCGTGCGCGTGATCCGGGCCTTCGTGCGCACCCGTCACGAGGAGGAGCGATTCGACGACGCGAGCTACGACCTGTTCCAGACGAGCCTCCGCGTGAACCGCCTGTTCGCGGTCACGATCCCGGTCATGACCGCGATCCTCAACCTGTCGACCGTGGCGGTCATGTGGTTCGGCGCGATCCGGGTCAACAGCGGCGACATGCCGATCGGCAACCTGACCGCGTTCCTCCAGTACCTCATGCAGATCCTGTTCGCCGTCCTGATGGCCGTGTTCATGTTCGTGCTGGTGCCGCGGGCGGCGGTCTCGGCCGGGCGGATCCAGGAGGTCCTCGAGACCGCGCCCTCGATCCACGATCCTGAACATCCGGTCGCGATCCCGGTCGCCGCCGACCGAACGGATGGGGCGCGACCGATCGGCCCCGGCAGCGCGGCCGGCCTCGTCGAGCTCCGGGACGTGGAGTTCCGCTATCCGGGCGCAGAGCATCCGGTCCTCCACGACATCTCGTTCGTCGCCCGACCGGGCGAGACGACGGCGATCGTCGGCGGCACCGGCAGCGGCAAGTCCACGCTCGTGAACCTCATCCCGCGCTTCTACGACGCCACCGCCGGCGCCGTGCTCGTCGACGGGATCGACGTGAAGGACATGAACCGCGCCGACCTGTGGCGCCAGATGGGCGTCGTGCCCCAGAAGGCGTTCCTGTTCACCGGCACGGTGGCGAGCAACCTCCGGTACGGCGACGAGAGCGCCACCGATGACGACCTGTGGCGCGCCCTCACGACCGCCCAGGGCCGCGACTTCGTCGAGGCGATGGACGGCGGCCTGGACGCGGCCATCTCCCAGGGCGGCAGCAACGTGTCGGGCGGCCAGCGCCAGCGACTCGCGATCGCCCGGGCATTGGTGAAGCGCGCCCCGATCGTGATCTTCGACGACAGCTTCTCGGCGCTCGACTTCGCGACCGATGCTCGTCTCCGCGCGGCCCTCGACCGGGAGCTCGGCTGGCTGACTCGCATCATCGTCGCCCAGCGGGTCGGGACGATCATGAACGCGGACCGGATCGTCGTCCTCGATGCCGGCCGCGTGGTCGGCGTCGGACGGCACGCCGAGTTGCTCGAGACGTGCGAGACGTACCGCGAGATCGTCTACTCGCAGCTGTCCGAGGCGGAGGCCGTGGCGTGAGCGGCCCGAGCACGAACGGCACGAACGGATCCCGCGGCCCAGGCGGCTCGAACGGCGCCCGGCCAGGCGGACCCGTCCCGCCCGGCGCCGTCGGCCGGCCCGGCGCGCCCGGCGGCCCGGCCGGCCCCGGCGGGCTGGGCCGACCGGGCCCACGGCGCGGCCCGGGCATGATGGGCATGGGCATGGGCATGCCGGTCGAGAAGTCGAAGAACTTCGGCGTCTCGTTCCGCCGGCTGGTCGGGCGCCTGCGGCCCGAGCGGCCCCGGATCGTCGTGGTCGTCGTCGCGGCCGTGGTCAGCGTCACGCTCTCGATCCTCGGCCCAAAGATCCTCGGCAACGCGACCAACGACATCTTCCAGGGCATCATCAGCAAGAACCTGCCGGCCGGCATCAGCCAGGATCAGATCGTGGCGGGCCTCCGGGCCAACGGCCAGGGCCAGCTGGCCGACATGCTCTCGAGCATGCACCTGACGCCCGGCGTCGGGGTCGATTTCGCGGCGCTCGGCCAGGTGCTGCTGCTGCTCGTCGGGATCTTCCTGGTCAGCGCCGTGTTCAGCTGGATCCAGGCCTACGTCATGGCCGGGGTCACCCAGCGGACGGTGTACCGGCTCCGCGGGGACGTCGACCGCAAGCTCGGCACGCTGCCGCTTCGATATTTCGACGAGCACCCCCGCGGCGACCTGCTGAGTCGGGTCACGAACGACATCGACAACATCGGCCAGACCCTCCAGCAGAGCCTGACCCAGCTCATCACGTCGGTCCTGACCGTGTTCGGCGTCCTGATCATGATGCTGCTCATCAGCCCGATCCTGGCCGTCGTGTCCCTGCTCGCGGTGCCCGTGTCGATCGTGGTCACGATGCAGATCGCGAAGCGCTCACAGCGCCAGTTCGTCGCCCAGTGGGCCTCCACCGGCGCGCTCAACGGGCATGTCGAGGAGATGCACACCGGGCATTCGATCGTGAAGGTGTTCGGCCGTCAGGAGGAGGCGATCGCGACGTTCGACGCCGAGAACGACCGGCTCTACGAGGCGAGCTACAGGGCGCAGTTCATCTCCGGGATCATCCAGCCGGCGATGAACTTCATCGCCAACCTCAACTACGTGGCCATCGCGGTCATCGGCGGCCTGCGCGTGGCCTCGGGCCAGATGTCGCTGGGCGACGTCGTCGCGTTCATCCAGTACTCGCGCCAGTTCACCTTCCCGATCGTGCAGACCGCGAGCATCGCCAACGTCGTCCAGTCGGCGGTCGCCTCGGCCGAGCGCGTGTTCGAGCTGCTCGACGAGCCCGAGGAGATCGCCGATCCGGTCCAGCCGCACGCGCTCGGGCGCGCCCGTGGCGACGTGGCTTTCGAGGACGTCTCGTTCCGCTACCTGCCCGACATCCCGCTCATCGACGACCTCAGCCTCGTCGCCGGCGCCGGCGAGACGGTTGCCATCGTCGGACCGACGGGCGCCGGCAAGACGACCCTGGTCAACCTGCTCATGCGCTTCTACGAGCTCGACGGCGGCCGGATCACGGTCGACGGGATCGACACCCGCGACCTGACCCGCGACGATCTGCGGCGGACCTTCGGAATGGTCCTCCAGGACACGTGGCTGTTCCACGGCACGATCCGCGAGAACATCGCCTACGGCCGCGAGGACGCGACCGAGGACGAGCTGGTCGCGGCCGCCGAGGCCGCCCACGTCGACCATTTCGTGCGCACCCTGGAGCACGGCTACGAGACCGTGATCGACGACGACGCGACGAACGTGTCGGCCGGCGAGAAGCAGCTCCTGACGATCGCCCGAGCGTTTCTCGCGGACCCGCCGATCCTGATCCTGGACGAGGCCACGAGCTCGGTCGATACCCGGACCGAGGTGCTCATCCAGCGCGCGATGAACCGACTGATGGAGGGCCGCACGACGTTCGTCATCGCCCATCGCCTGTCGACGATCCGCGACGCCGACATGATCCTGGTCATGGACCACGGCCGGATCGTCGAGCAGGGCACCCACGACGACCTGCTCGCCCGGGGCGGCTTCTACGCCGAGCTGTACAACAGCCAGTTCGCCGAGCCCCTCGCCGAGGCTGTCTGAGCGGCGACCTCAGGCTCGGCGGTCGAGACGGATTCGCGCGCCGGTGATCGCCCCGGCCTCGTCCGAGGCGAGGAAGAGCATCGGCGCCACGATCTCCTCGGGGGTCGTCCAGGCGGCATTGCGAGCGTTCGGCTCACGCTCGCGCTCGTGCGTCGCGTCGATCGTCCGCGCCGCCAGGATGTTGACCGTGACCCCGGCCGCGGCAACCTCGCGGGCGAGGCTGCGAAGCACGATCTCCTCGGCCGCCTTCGCAACGGCATAGCTCGCGCCCTTGGGCCCGGGCTCGACGGCGAACGGCGACGACATCCCGATGACCCGGCCCCAGCGTCGCTCGACCATTCCGGGCACGACCGCCTGGACGACGTGGAGGGTGGTCCACAGGTGCTGGTCGAGCATCGCCCGGATCTCGTCGTGGTCGAGCTCGACGACGGGCGTTCCGCCCGCCCAGCCACCGACGGCATGGACGGCCACGTCGACCGGCCCGAACTGCTCGACGATCGCCCGCGCCTCCTCGGGCCGGCGGAGGTCGGCGACCAGCGGCTGCCACCGTCCGTCCGCAAGCTCGAGCTCGGCCGCCAGGGCGGCCAGGCGTCCCGAGTCGGTCCCGCCGAGGCCGAGCCGTGCGCCGGTCCGCGCGAACGCGGCGGTCGCGACGCGACCGAGGCCGCCGGTCGCGCCGGTGATGAGGACCGAGCGGTCAGCGAGCGGCATCGGACACCAGATGACCGTTCGTCCGCGCGCGCTCGATCGGCGGCTCCTGCTGCTCGAGCTCGGCATCCTCGATCAGGTGCCCTGACTTGCGCGCCTTCGTCCGCAGGTATTGCACGTTGTAGCGGTTGGTCGGCATCACCAGCGGGATCCGGTCGGTGACCCGGATCCCGAGCGCCTCGAGACCGGCAATCTTGCGCGGGTTGTTCGTCAGCAGCCTGACCGAGCGGACGCCGAGCGTGGCCAGCATGTGCACTGCGATCCCGTAGTCGCGCTCATCGTCGCGGAAGCCGAGCGCGTGGTTGGCCTCGACCGTGTCGAGCCCGTGATCCTGCAGCTCGTAGGCCCGGATCTTGTTGGTCAGCCCGATCCCGCGGCCCTCCTGGCGCAGGTAGAGCAGGATCCCGTACGGCATCCGCGCGAGCTGGCGAAGCGAGGCCTCGAGCTGGTCACGGCAGTCGCACCGGAGCGAGCCGATGGCGTCGCCGGTCAGGCACTCGGAGTGCATCCGGACCGGCACGTCCTCCGCGTCGATGGCGGCCGCGCCGTGCACGAACGCCGCGTGCTCCTTGTGATCGCCCGTGTTCTCGAAGGCGACGACGTGGTACTCGCCGAAGCGCGACGGCAGGTATGCGCTGGCCGCGATGCGGACGCATTGCTTCGTCGGCCCGACGCCGTCGCAGCAGTGGTCACGGTCGCGCTCGCGGACCCGGTCGAAGATCTCGATCGCCATGTCGTCACGCCTCGTCGCTGGGGTGGATTGTGCGAATGGTTGCACGTTTTAGAAAGACGTGCCGGCAAAGGGCCCGCGCCCCAGGGCCGGTCCCGGCGCCCGGTCAGTGCGATGGGATGGCGGCTGCCCTCGCTGGGCCCGGCGGCTCCGGTGCCAGCCGTCGCGCCAGCAGATCCGCGCCCACGACCGCCGGGCCGAGGGTCAGGCAGGCGGCCGCGACGAGGGCGGCAGCGACGGCCGGCGAGAGCGATCCGCTGGCGAGTCCGAGGCTCGCTGCGGCAGCAGGAAGACCGAGCTGCGCGGACGCCGTCAGGCCCACCGGCACCCGATGGCCCTCGCCGCGCAGCGCGCTCGCAACGAGGTGCACGACCACGGCCGCCACCGCCAGCGCGACCGCCAGGGCCATCGCCGAGGGCGACCCGACGAGCGCGCGGAGGTCCAGGGTCGCGCCGAGCAGGACGAAGAAGAGGGGCACGAACAGTCCGTTCGCGACGCCCGACAGCTGAACGGCCAACCGATCCGATCGAGCCGACCAGGCGAGGACGATGCCGGTCGCGAAGCCGGCCACGAGCTGGCTCGCCCCGGTCGCCTCCGCGATCGCTGCCAGCACGAGCAGGACGAGCACCGAGGAGCGAAGCTGGAGCGCCCAGCCGCGGTGCCGCGAACGCCGCACGAGGACCTCCGCCGAGGACGCCGACCGGGCGCGCAGCCCGAGGGCCAGGAAGCCCGTGGCGACGACCACGATCGCCGCGTCGCCCAGGATGGCGCCGGGCAGATGGTTCGGGCCGCTGAGGAGCAGCGGCATCAGCACGACGGTGATGCTGTCGGCCACGGTGATCCAGCCGGTCAGGAACAGGATCGTGGGACCCGTGAGGCCCTGCTCCTCGATGATCGGCATGACCACGGCAGCCGAGCTGCCGGCGAGCAGGACCGCCAACAGGCCGCCGATCGGCAGACCGAAGATGGCGCCGAGGGCGAGGCCGATCGGGACTGCCACGACGGCGACGATGGCGAACGTCGACGCTCCCCGGACGAGGCTCTCGAGCAGGTCTGGAGAGCCGACATCGACGTGCTGGCCCGCGGTCACCATCAACAGCAGGAACCCGATCGCCGACAGGGCAGGCAGCGGCCCGCTCGCCGGATCGACGAGCGCGAGCCCGGAACGCCCGATCAGGATGCCGCCCAGGAGTTGGCCGAGGACGACCGGGATCAGCGGCCGGTGCGTGTTGGCGAGGATCGGGCCGAGCATCCCCGCGAGCACGATGAGCGCGAGGTCGGCGAACACGACAGCGCCACTCCGATCTGCCCGCCCGGGAGGACCGGACCCGGCGGCCGAAGCATAGCCGCGCTCCCGGACTGCCCACCGCGGGGCCCGCGACCTCGCTCGGGCCACGATGCCCGGACGGCCGGACCCCCGGCTGCAGCCCGCCTGCGCTACTCCAGCCCGAGGTCGGCGTCGCGCTGCTCGGCGACCAGGCGCTCGAGCGTCGAGGGGGGCAGCGTGTCCACCAGATCCTCCAGCTCGTCGATGAGCGTCTCGACCGCGACCCGCGTCGCGCTCGCGATCGGATCTTCGAGCAGGCCGCCGATGGCCGAGCGCTCCGAGCCCACGTAGCGGCTGGGGTAGATCGCCGCGACCGCGACGTCGGCCAGGGCGCTCGCGACCCGGCGATGCGATTCGTCGTCGCGCAGTCGGCGCGAGACGCGCCGCTCGACAACCGTATACGGATCGGCCACTGCAACCATGGTCAGCCTCCTCCGCTCATGATCGCGACATCGGTCAATGCACCCATCTCCGGACAGCCAGCGCGGCGAGGATCGCGCCGTCGACGAGCAGGCCGAGGATCGCGGCCGGCGCTCCGAGGATCGTCACCGGCATCGACGCGACGACGGCGGCGACCGTCAGCCGCATGGCCCACGATCGGTTCGACCACACGCCGATCGCCGCGACGCCGAACCCCGCCGCGACCACGAGCCAGGCGGCACCCAGCACCCGGATCCCGGACGAGCCCAGGTCGACCGATCCCCACGCGATGGTCGTGGCGTACGGGAAGTCCGGGGTGGTCAGGAGCCGCCACGGCACCGCGAACCCGATCAGATGGATGAGCGCGTGCACGCCGAGGAGCGCGGCGAACAAGCGCCGGGCCAGCGTCCGGTGACCGGCGAGGCCGGGTCGTGGATCTCGCGCCAAGGCGGCGAGGGGCGCCATGGTCATGGGGAAACCTCCGCCCATGAGGCTAGGCCCGGCCGCCGGCCGGACGCAGTGCCGAGCGGACCCTCGAGGCGCGCCAAACGGCCCATCCCGCGGGCCGTGACGCGCGGGCGAACCAAGGCTGGTGGAGTGAACGACCAGCCGGCCGGGACGCCCGCTCTCAACCAAGGGCGGCGAGTCGGTCGCCACTCGATACCCCCAGGGGGTATCATCCGGTCGTGGTCAGCACGCCCGTTCCGACGATCGAGATCGTGTCGTTCCCCGTCGAAGGGATGACGTGCGCGTCGTGCGTGAACCGGATCACCCGATTCCTCGATCGTGTCGAGGGCGTCGAGGACGCGACCGTCAACCTCGCCACCGAAGCCGCGACGGTCCGGTTCGATGCCGCCCGGACGGACGTGGCCGCGCTGGCCGCCGCGGTGGAGGCCGCGGGCTACGTCCCGCGCGTCGATCGGATCGCTGCCGACGCGACGGCCGACGACGAGCCGAGCTACGCCGATCGCCACCTCGCGGAGCTCCGACTGCGGCTCGTCGTGGCGGCGACGCTGTTCGTCCCGCTCCTGCTCGGGCTCGCCCGGATGACGGTCCTGCCCGGGCTGCCCGCCCTGTTCGGCGAGCCGCTGCTCCAGCTCGCCCTTGCGACGCCGATCCAGCTGTACGCCGGCTGGCCGTTCTATCGCGGCGCGCTCAATGCGATCCGACATCGGGCCGCCGACATGGACACCCTCGTCGCCCTGGGCACGACCGCTGCCTACGGCTACAGCGTCGCGGCTGTCGCGATCCCCGACTTCTTCCGCGCGGCGGGCCTGGGCACGGCCGGGCGGGAGCTGCCGCTCTACTTCGACACGTCGGCGGCGATCATCACCCTGATCCTGCTCGGCCGGTTCCTGGAGGCGCGCGCACGCAGTCACACCTCGGATGCGATCCGGTCCCTGATCGGCCTCGCGCCACGGACGGCGCACGTGATCCGGTCGGGTGTCGCGCTCGACGTCCCGATCGAGGACGTCGTACCCGGCGACGAGCTGCTGGTCCGGTCTCGCGAGCGCCTGCCGGTCGACGGCGTGGTCGTGGACGGGCGCTCGGCAGTCGACGAGAGCATGGTCACCGGCGAGAGCATGCCCGTCGGCAAGAAGCCCGGCGATGAGGTGATCGGCGGCACGCTCAACGGGCCGGGCTCGTTCACGTACCGGGCGACGCGGGTCGGCGCGGACACCGTCCTCGCCCGGATCGTCCGGCTGGTCCAGGACGCCCAGGGGTCGCGCGCCCCGATCCAGCGCCTGGCGGACCGGGTGACGGGCGTGTTCGTGCCCCTCGTGATCGCCGCGGCCGGGGTGACGTTCGTGGCCTGGCTCGTCTTCGGCCCCCAGCCCGCCTTCAACCTTGCCCTCGTCAACACGATCGCCGTCCTGATCATCGCCTGTCCATGCGCCCTCGGGCTGGCGACGCCGACCTCGATCATGGTCGGGACCGGCAAGGGCGCCGAGCACGGCATCCTGTTCCGGTCGGCCGAGGCGCTCGAGCGCCTGCACGCGATCGACACGCTCGTCCTCGACAAGACGGGCACCCTGACCGAGGGTCGACCGCGGATCAGCGACATCGTCCGAGCGGCGGACGCGCCATCGGAGAACGACCTGCTCGCGCTCGCCGCCGCAGCCGAGCGAGGATCGGAGCATCCGCTCGGCGACGCGATCGTCCGCCAGGCCCACGACCTCATGCTCCAGACGAGCGTCGCGTCGTCGTTCGAGGCGCTCCCGGGACAGGGCGTCCAGGCGATCGTCGACGGGCACGACGTCCGGCTCGGTCGGTCGTCGTTCGTCGGGCCCACCGATGCGTCCCTCGCGGCCGCAGCGGAGCGGCTCTCCGCGGCGGGCAGGACGCCCGTCCACGTGGCGATCGACGGCCGGGCGGCCGCGGTGATCGGCATCGCGGACACGCTCAAGGTCGGGTCCGCGGCCGCGGTCGCCGAGCTCCGCCGGCTCGGCCTCAACGTGGTCATGCTCACCGGCGACGATGCCCGAACCGCGCAGGCAATCGCCGGCGAGGCCGGCGTCGACCGGGTCATCGCCGACATCCGACCCGAGGAGAAGGCGGCCCGGGTCCACGCGCTGCAGGCCGCTGGCCATTCGGTGGCCATGGTCGGTGACGGCGTGAACGACGCCCCGGCACTCGCCGCGGCCGACGTCGGCGTCGCGATCGGCACCGGCACCGACGTCGCCATCGAGTCCGCGGCGGTCACGCTCATGAGCGGCGACCTGCGCGGCCTCGTGACCGCCATCGCGCTGTCGCGGGCAACGATGCGCAACATCCGCCAGAACCTGTTCTGGGCCTTCGCCTACAACGTCGTCCTGATCCCGGTCGCGATGGGCGCCCTGTACCCGGTCGCCGGCATCCTGCTCGACCCGATCCTCGCCGCCGCCGCGATGGCGCTGTCGTCGGTGACGGTCGTGTCGAACGCGCTGCGGCTGCGGCGGTTTCGCGCGCCGGGGCTCATGACGGACCCGGGCATTCGGCCGACGGTCGCGTCGAGGTCGGCCTCCTAAGCGCGCCTGATGGACCACGGCACGCACACCGAGCCGGCAGTGCACGACCGCCACGAAGGTCATTCGGTCGCGACGTTCCGCGACCGGTTCGGGCTGAGCCTCGCGCTCACGGTCCCCATCGTGCTGCTCAGCCACGACGTCCAGGCCTGGTTCGGTTACACGACCCCGTCGTTCGCGGGTTCCGCGTACCTGCCCGCGATCCTCGGAACGGTCGTGTTCCTGTACGGCGGGCTCGTCTTCATCCGCGGCGCGCGGGCCGAGCTGGCCGATCGCCAGCCCGGGATGATGACCCTGATCGCACTCGCGATCGTGGTCGCCTTCGTGACCAGCTGGGCCGGCACGCTCGGGCTCTTCCAGGTCGAGATCTGGTGGGAGCTCGCGACGTTGATCACGATCATGCTGCTCGGGCACTGGCTCGAGATGCGTTCGATCTCCCAGGCGCGCGGCGCGCTCGCGGCCCTCGCCGAGCTGCTGCCCGACACGGCCGAGCGGGTCGTCGGCGCCGGGACCGAGACCGTCCCGCTCGAAGGCCTTGTCGTCGGCGACGTCGTCCTGGTCCGGCCGGGTGGACGGGTGCCGGCCGACGGCCAGGTCGTGGACGGGACCGCCGACGTCGACGAATCGATGGTCACGGGCGAGTCCCGGCCGGTCGCGAAGGAGCCGGGCGACACGGTCATCGCCGGCACGGTCGCGGCCGGGTCCGCCATCCGCGTTCGCGTGACCGCGGTCGGGGCGGCGACGGCCCTGTCGGGGATCATGCGCCTGGTGGCGGCGGCGCAGGCCTCGGCATCGCATGCCCAGGGTCTGGCGGACCGGGCGGCCGCGGCGCTCTTCTACCTCGCCCTTGGCGCCGGGATCGTCACCCTGGTCGGCTGGTGGCTGCTGGGCGACCACGAGGGTGGGCTCGTGCGGACGGCTACCGTGCTCGTCATCGCCTGCCCACACGCGCTCGGCCTGGCGATCCCGCTGGTCATCGCGATCTCGACGTCGCTCGGCGCCCGCAACGGGCTCCTGGTCAAGGACCGGATCGCACTCGAACGAGCGCGTGAGCTCGACGTCGTGATCTTCGACAAGACGGGCACGCTGACCATGGGACGGCCGGTGCTGATCGACGTCGCCGGCCCCGACGACGAGGTGCTGCGCCTGGCGGCCGCCGCCGAGGCCGACTCGGAGCACCCGCTCGCCCGGGCGATCGTCCGTGCCGCGCAGGAGCGCGGGCTCAGCGTGCCGTCCGCGAGCGGCTTCGTGGCCCTTCCGGGTCGCGGAGCCCGCGCGCTCGTCGAGGGGCGCCGGATCGAGGTCGGCGGCCCGCGCCTGCTGTACGAGCTCGGGCTCTCCGCGCGGCCCGAGAGCGCGCCGTGGGACCGCGAGGGCCGGACGGTGCTCCACGTCGTCACCGACGGGCGGGTCGTCGGCGCCCTCGCGCTCGAGGATGAGATCCGGCCCGAGTCACGGGCGGCCGTGGACCAGCTCCATGCGATGGGCGTCGTCGTCGCGATGATCACGGGCGACGCACGGGCCGTGGCGGATTCGGTGGCGCGCCGGTTGGGCATCGACGAGGTCGCGGCCGAGGTCCTGCCGGCCGACAAGGCAGCCGCCGTGCGCCGGTTCCAGGCTGGCGGCCGCACGGTCGCCATGGTCGGCGACGGCGTCAACGATGCGCCGGCCCTCGCCACGGCCGACGTCGGTATCGCGATCGGGGCCGGCACCGACGTGGCGGTCGAATCCGCCGGCATCGTCCTCGTCCGCTCCGATCCGCGGGACGTGGCGGGTGCGATCCGGCTGTCCCGGGCGACCTACCGGAAGATGGTCCAGAACCTCGTCTGGGCGACGGGCTACAACCTCGCCGCGATCCCGATCGCGGCCGGGATCCTCGCGCCGTGGGGCATCGACCTGCCGATGGCGGTCGGAGCGATCGCGATGAGCGCATCGACGATCGTCGTCGCCGCAAATGCCCAGCTGCTCAGGCGATTGCGCCTCCGACCCGCGGCGCCGGCGGCGGCCCGAGCCATCGCCCAGCTGGCCTGAGCGATCAGGACGACTCCAGCCGGGCGCGGCACGCGGCACACCTGCCGAGCACGCTCAGATGCGACACGTTGACCGCGAACCCGCGCGTCTCCGCCAGGCGCTCCGTGATCGCGAGCGCCTCGGCCCGGTCGATCTCCCAGGACGAGCCGCACGATTCGCAGGCCAGGTGCGCGTGCTCCACGACCGGCCAGACATGGAACTCCTCGCGTCCGTCGTGGCCATGCGAATGGCTGACCAGCCCGAGCTCCTCGAGCACGTCCAGGGTGCGATAGACGGTCGAGGCCGTCGTCTCCGGGTCGCGCTGGCGGGCACGCTCGATGAGGTCGACGCCGGTGACGTGCCCGCTCGCCGAGGCGAGGACCTCGAGCAACGCACGCCGCTGTGGCGTCCAGCGCATGCCCCGTGCGCGGAGCGCGTCACGCGCACGGGCGATCGGATCGACGGCATCCGGGCTCGGATTCATGACCGGACTGTACATCCGGCCGACCCGCAGCTGCGTACACATCATGGAGCGAGGAGCAGCGGTTGCGCGGCGTCCGTATTGGGAGCTGTTGCAACAAGCGCGTCCGGCGTCCTACCATCGGCACCCCAAGGCGACACGGAGTCCCCATGCTGTCCACGGCGCGCCGCCTCATCACGACATCGAGCGATCTCCGCAACCGCATCTTCGGCGTGTACGGGTTCCTGCTCGCCTTCAACTTCGTTGCCTGGGGCCTCGCCCTCGGTGCCTCGATCGCGTATCCGATCCTGCTGCCGACGGCCCTGCTCGCGTACACGTTCGGATTGCGCCACGCCGTCGACGCCGACCACATCGCGGCGATCGACAACACCACCCGCAAGCTCATGCAGGACGGCCAGCGGCCGGTAGCGGTCGGGCTGTTCTTCTCGCTCGGCCACTCGACGATCGTGGTCGGCCTGACCGTGGTGATCGCGATCTCGGCGAGCGTCGTCAGCGACATCCCGTCGATGCAGGCGTTGGGCGGGCTCATCGGGACCACCGTCTCGGCCGCGTTCCTGCTCGTCAT
>OEKD01000051.1_pt1 | contig 17933 bp, 11 predicted proteins | sample 1487541 | NCBI WGS metagenome assembly OEKD01 (sample SAMEA104379579, study PRJEB20068) | metagenome | biome: 1000743; feature: 77; material: 1998 | place: USA | collected 2012 | depth 25 m | reverse complement strand
TCGCCGATGGCGTGGTCGGATCCTGGGCGGGCACGGTCACGGGCGAGGCTCCGGGTGCGGGCGGTTTCGTACGACGAGCCGGCGCGGAACGCGGCGGACGAACGATGGTACGCGCCGGCCGGCTGGAGGGTTCGCCGCGATCCGGCCGGCGTCTGGCAGAATCCCGGCTCATGGCGGATCGAGCAGCAGCCTCCTCTCGGACCGAGCCCGGCAGCGCGCTCCCGGCCTTCGATCGGCTCGCCCCACCGGCCCCGACCGACGTGGTCGCTGCCCGGATCGAGGCACACACGCTGCCCGGCGACATCGTGCTCGATCTCCACGGCCGGGGCGGCTGGATCGCCCGCGCAGCCATCGATCGCCAGCGCCGCGCGGTCAGCCTCGAGACCAACCCGCTCACCCGCCTGCTGGCCGAGGTCGTCCTCCGCCCGCCCGACCTGCGCCATCTGGATGCCGCGTTCGGTGCGATCGCCGCCGCGCCCCGCCGCGACACGAGCCTGAAGCTCGGGATCGGCGACCTGTACGCGACGCGCTGCCCGACCTGCGGCCGGATGGTCGTCGCCGACGAGCTGATCTGGGAGACGCCGGTGGCCGATCCCGACGGCTGGCCGCGTCCGATCCGGCGCCACTGGCGCTGCTCCGTCTGCCGCGCCCAGCAGGGCGGAGGCGAGCATCGCCAGGCTGCCGTCGAGGACGACGACCTGGCGCGCGCGCTGGCGGAACCCGGTGCGATCGACGCGATCCGGCCGCGCGAGGGCATTGCCGACCGCTTTCCCGTCCTCGAGGGCGGCGAGGGCCTGGTCGACGAGCTGCTCGACCTGCACACGCCGCGCCAACTGGTGGGACTCGCCGCGATCCTCGAGCGGATCGATGCGGACCTGCGGTCGGCGCCGGTCGAGGCCGCGCTCCGGATCGCGCTGCTCCATGCGCTCCTCCCGGCCAGCCGCCTGAACGCGTATCCGGGGCGCGTCGGGTCGCTCCGGATCGGGCACGGTCACGTGCGGCCACCGTCCGGGGCCCAGTGGCGGGAGCGCAACCCGTGGCTCGCGTTCGAGGACGGCTACCGGCTCGTCCGAACCTTCGTGGCCCGTGTCGAGGGCGGGCTCTCGGGCCCGCTGCAGGCTCGTTTCGGGGACGACCTCCGATCGGTCGCCGACGGACCGGCCACCGCGTCGGTGCGGCTGGCCACGGCGTCCGCCTACCGGACGCTGCTCGAGGAGGGCCGCGATCTCGCCCCCGCCGGCCGGTCGCGGGTCCGTCTCGTCCTCGCCCAACCGCCGGCCCGCCCGTCGGTCGAGCGCCTCTCGTTCGCCTATTTCGCGACCGGCTGGGTCCTCGGCCGAGAGGCCGCCGCGCTGCTGCCGCTGGAGCCCCTGTTCGGGCCCTGGCCGCGGGTGCCGTGGGGCTGGCAGGCGGCCGCAGTCCGGCGCTCGCTGGAGGCGGCGGAGACGGTGCTCGCGCGCGACGGTCGGGCGGTCCTGCTCGTCGAGCCGGGTGGCATCGAGGCGATCGCGTCGGCGGTGCTGGGCGGCGTCGGCGCCGGCTATCGACTGGTCGGAGCGCGCCTGGGCGAGCCCGGCGACGATCTCGGCGGGACGGTCGAGCTGTCCGCGCCGGGCGCGACCCTGCCCCCGGGGCCGCGCAGCCGGGCCAATGTCCCACTCGGTCACACGCCCGGCGGCGCCGGCGACCCGAACGTGGTCCAGGGCCGCGGACTGTTCGCCCCGCCCGAGCGGATCGACGTTCGGGCCTTCTCCGCCGCCGAGGCCGCGCGTCAGGTCACCGAGACCGCGGTCGAGGTGCTCAAGGCACGCGGCGAGCCGGCGCGGACCGAGCAGCTCGTCGGAGAGGCGCTGGTCGGCCTCGACCGGGCGGGTCTCCTGCGGCGCCTTGTGGCCGGCGAGTCGGACCGCGGCGCCGGCGCGGACGGCGGCGATGAGGAGCGGGACGGGCAGGCGAACGCCGGCCACGACGACGCGCCGGCCGGTGAGGATTCGGGACGCGGCGGGACGCTCCGCACCGGGCGCTCGCCACGGTCGGATCCGCCGGACGAGCGACGCGCCACCGGCTCGCGGCCCGGATCGGACGCCTCGCCGTGGCGACGAATGGGCCCCGGCCCGGGCTCCGCCGAGCAGGAGCCGATGCTCGAGGCCGGCCAGGCCCGCGGCCCTGGACGGCGGCTCGCAGGCGTGGCGACCGATCCTGTCGAGCGGCTCGTGGCCCTCGTGCGGGACGAGCTCGCCAGACCGGACCAGCGGCGACTGACCGAGGTCGCTCCGGGGCGCTGGTGGCTCGCCGATCGGGCCGACCGCGACGCCGCGGCGGCGCCGCTCGCGGACCGTGTCGAATGGGCCGTCTACAGCCTCCTGTCGACGGCCGGCAACCTGTCCGAGGGCCAGTTCTACGAGCGGATCGCCGCGCTGTTCGCGGGGCCCGATCTGCCCGACGAGGCGATCGTGCGGGCGTGCCTGGAGAGCTACCGCAGCATGGCCAGCACGCCCGATCACCTGCTCACGTCCGACGATCTCGTGCGCCGCTCCCACGAGCATGCCGAGCTGCTCACGCTGCTGGCCGACCTCGGGCACCGCCTCGGGCTGTCGGTCTGGCTGGCCGAGCGCGAGCAGGGCCACCGGCTCGACGGGCGGCCGCTCGGCGACTGGCTCGGCGAGCGCGAGCGCGCCGCCTACCTGCCGGCGGTCGTGCGCGGCAATGCCGAATCGATCGCCGAGGTCGACGCGATCTGGTACGTCCGCGGTCGGCTCGCGCTGCTGTTCGAGGTGGAGTGGACGGCGATGCTCGGAGACCCGGTCCTGCGCCGTCACGCCCGCATCGTGGCCGAGGAGTCGACGGTTCGGTTCCTCGTCGCGGCGCCCGAGCGAACCGAGCTCATTCGGGCCAAGCTGAATCGCTCGCCGCTCCTGCGGGCCGCGTTCGACGAGCAGAACTGGCACGTCCTGAAGTGGAACCACCTGCGAACGCTGGCCGGGTCGGAGTCGCCGTCGCTCGACGCGCTCGAGCCGCTGCTGGGCCTCGATCCGGTCATCGAGCGGACCGCGGAGCAGATGCCCCTGTTCGGGGGCTGAGGCGACCGTTGGGTGGCTCCGCTCCCGACCGTCGCATGTCGCGCGCCGCGATCGCCTCGCTGCCCGCGCCGGGGCGGTACCCTTCGGACCACCTGATCGGTTTCCGATCGCCCATTCGCAGGCCGCATGCCGGCGCGGTCGCGTGAACAGCGGAGGCCTTCCGTGCCGTTCGATCCAACGACGCCTGTCAACGTCCTCGCGGACCGGTTCTGGGAGGAGTTCCTCGAGCAGAACCCGACGACCGCCACGATCTACGGCGATACCCGCTACGACGATCGCCTCGAAGATCCCGGGCCGGAGGGCAGGGCGAGGGCGCGCGAGCTCTTCAAGCGCACGCGCGATCAGGCTCGGGCGATCCGGCGGGACGGTCTGCCCGTCGAGGACGCGATCACCCGCGACGTGATCGAGGTCATCTGCGACATCGCGCTCGAAGAGGACGACCAGCACCTCCACGAACTCCGGGTCGTCGACCAGATGAGCGGTCCCCAGACCGTGCTGCCCCAGGTCGTCCAATTCCAGCACGCCGACACGCCGGAACGACTCGAGCGGCTGCTCGCCCGGCTGCGCGCCTACGGACCGTACATGGACGCGAACATCGGCAACGTGCGCGACGGCCTCGCGTCCGGCCTGACCGCCCCGCGGATCGTCGCCACGCGGACCATCGAGCAGCTCGAGCGGCTCCTCGCCGTGCCGATCGAGGAGGCCGTGATCCCGTCGATGGTGACGGTCGCCTCCGAGGCCGATCGGGAGGCCGTCCGTGACGTCGTCCGCGAGGTCGTGTATCCGGCCGATCGGCGCTTCCTCGCGGCGCTCCAGGGCGACTACCTGGCCGCAACCCGCGAGGACCCCGGGATCTGGTCGGCGCCGAACGGCGACGCCATCTATCGGACCCAGATCCGGTCCTGGACGACGCTCGCTATCGAGCCCGAGGAGGTCCACCGGATCGGCCTCGAGGAGATCGCGGCGATCCAGGCGGAGCAGCGTGAGATCAGCCGCGCGGCCGGGCTGGGCGACGACTTCCTGGCCTACCGCGACCGCCTGGCGGCCGACGAGTCGAACCACCCGGCGACCGCGGAGGAGCTCCTGACCCGGGCGCGAGAGGACGTCGAGCGGGCGATGGCGGCGGCGCCGCGCTACTTCGGGCGGCTGCCGAAGGCCGGCCTGGACGTGCGCGCGGTCGAGGAGTTCAAGGAGCGCGACAGCCCGTTCGCCTATTACTTCCCGCCGGCCACCGACGGTTCGCGCAACGGCACCTATTACGCCAACACCTACGACCTGCGCTCGCGGCTGTACACGAACCTCGCCACGACAACGTTCCACGAGGCGGTGCCCGGCCATCACTTCCAGATCTCGCTGGAGATGGAGGACACCGAGCTCAACACGTTCCGCCGCCTCGGGGCGCGGCTCGCAGGCGGCGCCTATGTCGAGGGCTGGGGCCTGTACAGCGAGCGACTGGCCGACGAGATGGGCCTGTTCCGGTCGGAAGGCGAGCGCTTCGGGATGCTGACGGCGCAGGCCTGGCGGGCGGCCCGGCTCGTGGTCGACAGCGGCATGCACGCGCTGCGCTGGACCCGCCAGCAGTCGATCGACTACCTGCGCGCCGCCGGGCTGACCGACACCGACGCGATCATCGAGACCGATCGCTACATCTGCTGGCCCGGCCAGGCCCTGACGTACAAGCTCGGCCAGCGCCAGATCGAGCAGCTGCGGCGTGAGCTGGCCGAGCGCGACGGCGAGCGGTTCGACCTGCGCGAGTTCCACGACCAGGTGCTGGGCCACGGCTCGCTGCCCCTGGCGACGCTGGCGCGGGAGCTTCCGAACTGGGTGCGCACTCCTGCCTGAGCCACGGTTGGCACGGCGAATGCCACTTGCAGCGACGAGTTTCGCAGCCGTCGAGGCCTGATCGAACGAATATCGTGTTGACGGCACATGTCCGTCGTGGCACGATCGGCGGGTTCCGGTTGCGCACCGCGCAACCCGTCACCTGTCGTTTCCGCGGGCTCGGAGCCTGCGCCGGCTCGTTCGCGTGCCGTATCCGGAGGGTTCCATGAGTCACGACTCGAGGTCGGACGCCGGCCCGTCGCCGCGTTCGCATCGCCACCAGCTCGAGCTCTATCAGCGCGCGCTGCGCACGATGCCGGGCGGCACCGACTCGAACTTCCGGGCCTGGGGCGACGACACGGTGTACGTCGATCGCGGGCGGGGCGGCCGGATCTGGGACCTCGACGGCAACGAGTACATCGACCTGCGGATGGGCTACGGCCCCGTGATCCTCGGTCATGGCGACCCCCGCGTCGACGACTACGTGAACGAGCGGATGCGACTCGGGGTCAGCTTCAGCCTCACGACCGAGGACGAGATCCGGACCTGCGAGCTCGTGTGCGAGCTGTCCGGCTGGGCAGAGATGGCGCGCATGACCGTGTCCGGCACCGAGGCCACGATGCACGCGATGCGGGTGGCTCGCGCCTACACCGGCCGGACGAAGATCGTGAAGTTCGAGGGCCAGTACCACGGCGTCCACGACTACGCCCTGATCAGCGTCCTGCCGAGCGACGTCAGCGAGCTGGGCGATCGCGACAACCCGACTCGCCTGGCGTGGGGTCGGGGCATTCCCGGCGCCGTGGCCGACACGATCCTGCCCGCACCGTACAACGACCTCCACTTCCTGCGCCGGCTGTTCGAGCGCGAGGGCGAGGACATCGCCGCGGTCATCGTCGAGCCGGTCCTCGGCAACGCGCAGGGCATCCTGCCCCAGCCCGGGTTCCACGAGGGCCTGCGCGCCCTGACCCGCGAGTTCGGGATCCTGCTCATCTTCGACGAGGTCAAGACCGGCTTCCGGTTCGCCCGGGGCGGCGCGGCCGAGTACTTCGGGATCACGCCCGACCTGGCCACCTATGCCAAGGCGATGGGCAATGGCTACCCGGCCGCGGCGTTCGCGGGCAGCCGCGAGGTCATGAGCATGCTGCCCGACAAGGTCAGCCACGGCGGCACATACGCGGGCAACCGGGTGGCCGCGGCGGCTGCCTCGAAGACGCTTTCGATCCTGCGCGACAGCGATGCCCTCGAGACGATCCATCGGACCGGCCAGGCGATCCAGGACGGCCTGCACGAGGTTCTGAACGGCCGCGGCCTGGCCCACGTGTTCACCGGCCATCCGTCGATGTTCGGGGTCATGTTCGCGGAGCGGATCCCGACCGACTATCGCGGCTGGGCCGACACGGACCACGAGCTGTACGACGCGATCGCGGTCGAGATGCAGGCCCAAGGCGCGATGCCCGAGCCCGATTCGCGCGAGCCGTGGTTCGTGTGCGAGGCGCACGCCGAGGGCGACACGGTGGACCGGGTGGTTTCGATCTTCGAGGCGTCGCTCGACGTGGCCCTCGCGGCCCGGGCGGGCGGCGGGCGCCCCAGGCCGGTCCCGGCCGGCGCGGGCTCGACCGCGGCCGGCTGAGCGTCGACTCGAGGGAGCCGCTCGATGGTCCTCGACGGCAACGCCGTCCGGTCGGTCGATCGCGCGGCCGCGCTCCTCATCGCGCTCGGCGAAAGCCAGGGCGCCGCTGGGGTGACGGAGCTGGCCCGGCGGCTCGGCCTGCACAAGTCGACCGCCTCGCGGCTGCTGGCCACGCTCGAGCGGCGCGGCCTGGTCGAGCAGGACGACGAGACCGGCAAGTATCGGCTGGGCACCCTCGTCATCCGGCTCGCCGACCGCGCGGAACGGTCGCTCGACCTGCGTGGGATCGCGCTCCCGGAGCTGGAACGGCTGGCGCGCTCGACCCGTGAGACGGCCGGCCTGTCGTTGATCGATCGGGAGTGCCTGCTGACGGTCGCCCAGGCCGACGCTCCGAGCCTCGTGCCAGTCGGCGACTGGACGGGTCGCACGTCGCCGCTGCACTGCACCGCCGGGGGCAAGATCCTGCTCGCGGCGATGGCCGAGCGGGAGGTGCTCCGGATCGTGCGCAACGGGCTCCCGCGCTTCACCCCGCGCACGATCACCGATCTCCAGCCGATGCTCGAGGAGCTGGCCCGGATCCGGCGGCGCGGCTTCGCGACCTCGTTCGGCGAGCACGACCCCGGGCTGCACGCGGTGGCGGCGGCCGTCCACGACGCGCGCGGCGGGGTCGTCGCGGCCGTGACCGTGTGGGGCCCGGCACCCCGGGTCGTGCCCGGCCGCGTGCCGGAGCTGTCGGTCGCGATCAGGGCCGCGGCCTCCGCGATCAGCGTCCGACTCGGCGGCGTCGCGGCCTGACCCGACTCGAGCCCTGCCCACGGAGCCCGTCGTCGAGCGAGCGACGCGCTAGCATCGCGTGATGCCCGATCTGACCAGGTCCCCGTGGAAGGACGTCATCGCGTTCTTCCACTCGGACGGCGCCGGTCTCGGAACGGCCGTCATCGTCCTCGTCGTCGCCCTCATCGCCCTGCGCGCCGCATCGATCTTCGTCCACGGCCTGGTCAAGGCGCTGCTTGACCGCGAGACCACCGAGGGCACGGCCCAGGAGCTGTCGGCGGTCGAGGTCCAGAAGCGGATGGACACGCTCGAGGCCCTCGGATCGAGCGTCCTGCGCCTGTTCATCGTGGTCATCGCCGCGATCACGATCCTGGGCGCCTTCAGGGTCGAGATCGCGCCCGCGATCGCCGGCCTCGGCGTCATCGGGCTGGCGCTGGGCATCGGCGCCCAGAGCCTGGTCAAGGACTACCTCAACGGCGCGCTGATCCTCGTCGAGAACCAGTACAGCCGCGGTGACGTGGTGAAGATCGCCGACGTCGCGGGCACGGTCGAGGACTTCAACCTGCGCCGGACGACCCTGCGTGACCTCGACGGCGTCGTCCACACGGTCCCCAACGGCGCGATCGTCGTCGCCTCGAACTTCACCCGGACGTGGGCGCGCGTGAACCTCGACGTCACGGTCGCCTACGGGACGGATCTCGAGCGCGCGACGGAGGTCGTCGACCAGGTCGGGCGTGAGCTGGCGGAGGATCCGATCTGGCACCGTCGGGTGCTCGAGCCGCCGCGGGTTGAGCGGGTCGAGGCGCTGGGCGAGTACGGCGTGACGCTCAAGATCCTGGGCAGTGTCCGGGCGCCGGACCGGTGGGCCGCGAGCGGCGAGCTGCGCAAGCGACTGCTCGTGGCATTCGCGGCGAACGGCATCGAGATCCCGCGACCGCAGCGCGTCGTGCTCGCCCACGGCTCGGTGCCCAGTGTCGACGAGGCACTCGGCCCGGGCCCGACCGACGACGACCTGGCCCCCGACGGCGAGTGACCCGCCGGCCGCGACCCGCCGGCCGGCCGGTCCGCACCCGGCACCTGCGTAGAATGGGTCGCACAGTCGGCGAGTCCCGGGTGGGCCCGGAACCGGACAGCGCGGAGAGAGAGCCGTGAGCGTCGAGCCAGCGTCCCCATCACCCGAGATCGAGAACCTGCTTGCCGAACGGCGCACGTTCCCGCCCGATCCGGCGTTCGCCGCCCGGGCCATCGCCACGGCCGACCTGTATGCCGAGGCGGAACGCGATTACGTCGGCTTCTGGGCGCGCCTCGCCCGCGAGCGGCTGTCCTGGGCGAGGCCGTTCCAGACCGATCTCGAGTGGGACCTGCCGTTCGCGAAGTGGTTTGCCGACGGCCAGCTCAACGTGACCTACAACTGCGTCGATCGGCACGTCGAGAACGGCCTCGGGGACAAGGTTGCCTATCACTGGATCGGCGAGCCCGGCGACAGCCGCACGATCACCTTCGCCGACCTCCAGCGCGAGACGAGCAAGGCCGCCAATGCGCTCCTCGAGCTCGGCGTCCGGACCGGCGACCGGGTCGCGATCTACATGCCGATGATCCCCGAGCTGCCGATCGCGATGCTGGCCTGCGCCCGGATCGGCGCGCCGCACACGGTCGTGTTCGGCGGCTTCAGTGCCGAGGCCCTGTCGGGCCGGATCAACGACTGCGGCGCGAAGGTCGTGCTGACCGCGGACGGCGGCTGGCGGCGCGGCGGCAGGGTCGCCCTGAAGGGCAACGTCGACGAGGCCCTGGCCTCGACCCCGACGATCGAGGCCACGATCGTCGTGCGACGCCTGGGCGACGACGTGCCGATGACCGAGGGCCGCGACTACTGGTGGCACGAGCTCGTCGATCGCCAGTCCGAGGACTGCCCGCCGGTCCCGGTCGACGCCGAGCACATGCTGTACCTGCTCTACACGTCGGGGACGACGGCCAAGCCGAAGGGCATCGTCCACACCACTGCCGGCTACCTGCTCGGGACGTCGTTCACCCACGAGGCGATCTTCGACGCCCGGCCCGACGACGTGTACTGGTGCGCAGCGGACATTGGCTGGGTGACCGGTCACAGCTACATCGTCTACGGGCCGCTGGCCAACGCCACGACCGGGATCATGTACGAGGGCGCGCCGGACACCCCGGCCTGGGACCGCTGGTGGCAGATCGTCGAGGACTACCGGGTCTCGATCCTGTACTGCGCCCCGACCGCCATCCGCGCGTTCATGAAGCAGGGCGCGGCCTGGCCGGCGAAGCACGACCTGTCGTCGCTGCGGGTCCTGGGCTCGGTCGGCGAGCCGATCAATCCCGAGGCCTGGCTGTGGTACCACGTGCATATCGGCGGCGAGAGGACCCCGATCGTCGACACGTGGTGGCAGACCGAGACGGGCATGATCCTGATCACGCCTCTGCCGGGCGTGACGACCACGAAGCCGGGCTCGGCCACGTTCCCGTTCCCGGGCGTCGAGGCCGACGTCGTCGACGCCAGCGGCAACTCGGTGCCGCTCGGTGGTGGCGGCTACCTCGTCCTGAAGCGCCCGTGGCCGGCGATGCTGCGCGGCATCTACGGTGACCCGGAGCGCTATCACGAGACGTACTGGCGGCGCTTCCCGGGCATGTACTTCGCCGGCGACGGGGCGAAGCGCGACGAGGATGGGTACTACTGGCTGCTCGGCCGGGTCGACGACGTCATGAACGTGGCCGGCCACCGGATCAGCACGACCGAGGTCGAGTCCGCGCTCGTGGACCACAAGTCGGTCGCCGAGGCGGCGGTCGTCGGCAAGAAGGACGACGTGACGGGCCAGGCGATCTTCGCGTTCGCGATCCTCCGCGCCGGGCAGGAGCCGAGCGATGAGCTCGCGCGCGAGCTGCGCGGCCACGTCGCCCACGTCATCGGTGCGATCGCGCGACCGAAGCACCTGATGTTCGTGCCGGACCTGCCGAAGACCCGGTCGGGCAAGATCATGCGTCGCCTGCTGCGCGACATCGCCGAGGGCCGGAACCTGGGCGACACCACGACCCTCGCCGACGCGACGGTGGTCGAGACGATCCGCGAGCACAGCGGCACGGCCGAGGAGTAGCGGTGCCCCTGCCCTTCCTCCGGCGCAAACGGGACTCGGCGGCCCCGACAGGCTCGGCCGTCCAGCCGGGCGCCGCCCGCAGGCCGCGCGGCGTCGCGTTCGACGGGCTGACCGAGGAGTGGCGACTGATCGGCACGATGAGCGTCGAGCGGCGCCTCAGCGACGTCCTCAACAAGCGTGAGGCGATCCCCATCGCCGACGTGCGCTGGGCACCGATCGACGGCTCGGCCGACTTCACGGCAGTGCCCGGCCTCAAGAGCATCGATCCGTACGACCTCATCGTCGTCCTGGCCGGGGAGGGCACCCTGCCGCCGCTCACCGAGGCGGAGCACGAGGCCCATAAGGTCCACAAGATCGCCTACGACGTGCTGCTCGAGGTGCCGCCATTCCGGGTGATCGGCACGGTGCACCTGTACCCGGGCTCCGAGCCCGATCGGCTGCTCGACCGGGCGACCGAGATGTTCGTGCCGGTCACCGGTGCCGTGGCCCTGCTCGGCGATCGCCAGGTCTCCGACCCCGAGGTCGACATCCTGCTGGTCAACCGGTTCTACCTGCGCGGGGTCGAGCAGATCGACAAGCGCACCCGCGAGCGCCATCTGCCGCTGCCGGGCGCGCCGCTCGGCGGGATCAGCTGGCAGGATCGATCGCGCTGAGACGGGCTATGCGCGAACGGCTTCCTTCTGGCGACCGAACAGCCGGAACCCCGGCCGCGCGCCGACCGGCGAGCCCGGCGCGGTCGATGGTCCGGCGACGCGATCGGCGAGTGCCGCGAAGTCCTCGCTGATCCGCTCGCGCGGGTAGGCGTCGATCACCGTCCTGCCCTCGTTCGCGGCCCGGACCAGGAGCAGGCCACCCGAGCGGATCTGGGCCAGCGCCGGCATGCCGACCGTGCGCTCCATGTCGGCCACCGACACCCCGCTGTTGGCGCGATTGATGACCATCGCCAGCCGTTCGCGAACGCCGAATTCAACGGCGACGTCGCGCAGCTGGACGGCCGCGCGCAGGGCCGGCACGTCGGGCGTGACCGGCACGAGGATCCGGTCGGCGATCCCGAACAGCGCGCGGTTCAGCGCGCTGTACGAGGGGTGAAGGTCGATGACCACGAAGTCGAAGCCGCGGCGCGCGGCCTGGATGGCCGTGGTCACCCGCTCCGGCTCCAACAGCTCGACGTCGAGCGGCGAGTCCGTCAGGGACACGACCTTGATCCCGCTCGGATGGCTCGATGCCAGATCGAGCAGCGTCTCGGGCGGCTCGCCCTCGGCCTCGTCCGTCCAGGCGTCGTTGACCGTCCGGACCTGCTCGAGGCCGAGCGACGTCGAGACGTGGCCGGTCACGGTGTCGGCGTCGACGAGGAGCACCTTCTGGGACTTGCGAACCGCCAGCGTGGCGGCCAGGTTCGTGGCGATCGTGGTCTTGCCCACGCCGCCCTTCGGATTGAAGACCACGACGACCGTGGCCCGGCGCACCCAGTCGGAGGTGTCGACGGGCCCGCTCTGGATGACCGGGCCGCTCCCGTCGTCGATCGTCTGCGAGCGGATGCACATCGCCTCGATCCGCCAGCGCAGCGACTCGGCGGAGTAGGGTCGGGTGAAGTACTCGTCGTCGATCGACCCGCCGCCGCCGGTGCCGGCGAACCGATCCAGGCTCCGGCGCGACACGACCATGAGGGCCGGGATGCTCCGGCCCTCGTCGTGCAGGAGAGCGTAGTTCTCGAGCGCGGTATCGAAGTCGGTCTCGGCGTCGAGGATCGCTACGGCGACGTCGCGGCGGTCCGCCAGGAGCGCCTCGAGCTCGTCGGGCGCGCGGACGGCCACGGTCTCGAGCCCGGCCTCCCGGAGCTCGGCCGCGACGATGCCGCTCTCCTCGTCGGGCAGCGAGATGGCAATGGTGGGACGGGCCATGGCGGGTGCGATCCTCGGCGGGCGGCGCTAGCCGTCCGACTCCGGGTCGTGAGCGCTGACGTTGACGGTGCCGTCCGTTGCCGACGTCACGCGCGCCTTGAAGCCGGACAGGCTCGGGATGGTCTCGCGCAGGTCGACCCCGTCGTCGTGGTTGACCGCGAAGACGAACTCGCCGTCGGGACCGGACGATACGCCGACCGATCGGACGCCGGCCATCCGGCCGAGCTGACGCTTGAAGCCGGCGATGCTGGCCACCGACACGAGCCCGACCACGACGAGGCGAGTGGTCGCGGTCGTCGGAGCGGGGCTCCCTGCCTCGCCCGCGTCACCGGGCACGAGCCCGGCCAGTCGCGCCGCGAGCGCGTCATCGGCGATCTCCGCGATCTCGGGCTGGTCCTCGTCTCCGGCCGCGTCGATGGCGGCCTCGGCCTCGGCCGCCGCGAAGTCGGGCGACAGGCCCAGGGCCGCGATGCGTGGATCTGCCTCGGCGTCCGGCTCGGCGGGCGCCTGGTCAATGGTCTGGTCGACGATCGCGTCGTGCTCGGAGCGCAGGACCGGCTGCTCGGGCGGCTCACTTGCGGTGCTCGCTTCGATGGCCGTTTCGGAGCCGTCGGCCGCGGCGGCGTCGGCAACCAGCGTGTCGGACGAGGCCCGCTCCTCGAGCTCCGGCTGCGGCTCGGCTGTGTCGGCCGCTCGAGCGCTCGCCTCGATCGCCGCGAAGGCGGCTTCCTGGTCGTCGGGCGGCCTGGCGGGCTCCGTTCCGGCAGCGGTTGGAGGCTCGGCCACCGGAGCGTCGACGGCCGGAGCGTCGGCCGCCGGAGCGTCTGGCGCGACGTCGCGGGGAACCGCGCGATCGACCGCGTCGAGCGTCAACGGTTCGTCGTCGAAGGCCGGCGGCTCGGGCAGGTTCTCGGCCAGCCCGGCGAAGGTCGTCGGATCGTCCTCACCGCGCAGGCGGTCGAAGAACCGGTCCATCTCGGCTTCGAACGTGGCGATCTTGCCCTGGACGCGCTCGATCTCGAGCTCGATCAGGGCGGCGTGATCCTCAACCTGGCGCTCGAGCTGGACGCGCCGATCGCCGATCCGTTGCTCGGTGTCGTCGCGGATGCGGGCGATCTCGGCCTTCGACCAGTCCTTGATCCCGGCGATGTCCTCGTCGGCGCGCTGCCGCAGGTCGGCCGCCTCGGTCGCCGAACGCGCGTGGACGCCCTCGATGAACGCCTTCGCGGCGGCGTGGAACTGGCTCTGGGTCTGCTCGCGCTCGGCCTCGGCCGCCGTCTGCATGGCCCGAGTGAGGTCGGCCAGGAACCGGTTCGGCTTGCGCGGCCCGGGGCGGGCCGGAAGGCCGGGCGGCGACGTGCTCGGACCGGGCGCCGGGTCCGGTGGGGCAGCGGCCACGCCCGGCTCGTCTGCGGACGCGGGCTCGCTCGTCGTCGGGTCGGCTGCGATCGACGTGTCGACCGGAGCCGACACGTCGGCGGTGCCGGTCGGCTCGTCCGTGTCCTGGACCCGCTGGGCGTCGTCCTCGACCTGGCCGTCCGACGACCATGGGAGGCGGAATCCGGATCGCGATTCGGTCGTCGCCATGAATGTGTCCTCTCCAGGGCCGCGAGCGGTGGGCAGGGTGTCGGGGCCGTGTCGGACGATAGGGTCCCGGGCGGGTCCGGTGCAGTCCGCAAGAGGTACCACGGTGGTGCACCGGTGGTACCGCCGGGCGGTGCCGGGTGTCGATTTCGATGGCCCTCGCGGGCCACCAGCTGGGTCGACGCCGTGCCCGGAGCCTGATCGAGGCACCGAACCCGGAGCGCGCTACGATGGGCCCATGGACCTGCCCGTCGTCGACCTTCCCTCGGCCGGGCCCCTGTCCGCGCTGCGGCCCGGCCTGGCATCGGAGAGCCCGGCGGGGTCGTCGACATCCGGCTCGGGCCCGCGAGACGAGCTCGGTCGGGAGCTGCGCGACCTGCGCATCTCGGTCACCGACCGGTGCAACTTCCGGTGCGTGTACTGCATGCCGCGCGAGGTCTACGGGCGCGACTACGCGTTCCTGCCCCGGGCCGGGCTGCTGACGTTCGAGGAGATCGCGCGGGTCGCCGCGGCCTTCGTCGAGCTCGGCGTCGAGAAGCTCCGGGTGACCGGCGGCGAGCCGCTCGTCCGGCGCGACCTGCCGACCCTGATCGGGATGCTGGCAGCCCTCCGAACGCCCGACGGTCGACCGACCGACCTGACCCTGACGACCAACGGCTCAGCCCTCAGGGCCCTGGCGGCGCCGCTCGCGGCCGCGGGGCTGCAGCGGGTCACGGTCAGCCTCGACGCGCTCGATGACGAGACGTTCCAGCGCATGAATGGGGTCGAGTTCCCGGTCGAGCGCGTGCTCGACGGGATCGCGGCAGCTCGCGAGGCCGGTCTCAGCCCGATCAAGGTGAACACGGTCGTGAAGCGCGGCGAGAACGAGCACGCGGTCCTGCCGCTGGCGCGCTGGGCGCGGGCCGAGGGTCTCGTCCTGCGGTTCATCGAGTACATGGACGTCGGCCACTCCAACGGCTGGCGGCTCGACGACGTCATGCCGGCCACGGACGTCGTCGACCGGATCGCGGCCGAGCTGCCCCTCGAGCCGCTGCCGCCGAGCTACCCGGGCGAGGTCGCGACTCGCTGGCGGTACCGCGACGGCTCGGGCGAGGTCGGCGTCATCGCGTCGGTGACGGCGCCGTTCTGCGGCTCGTGCACGCGCGCCCGGCTGTCGGCCGACGGGCAGGTTCACACGTGCCTCTTCTCGACCGGCGGCCACGACCTGCGCGACGGGCTCCGGAGCGGGGCCAGCGACGCGGACCTGCGGACGTTTCTGGGCTCGCTGTGGTCGGCGCGGTCCGATCGCTACAGCGAGCTGCGGACGGCCGCGACGGGCGACCTGCCCAGGATCGAGATGTTCGCCCTGGGCGGCTGAGCCCACCGGCGCGGGCCCGACCGGTCCGGACGGCTACGACGCTTGTCCACCGGCCGTCCACAGGAGTGGGAAAGTCGTGGACAGCCGAGTCGGCACGAACGCGAACTTCGTGGATAACCATGTTGCCCGGGTGATGACACGGCCGTAACGTACGTCTTGCCCGAAGGGGCCGACAGAGGACCGGAGCCACCGAGATCACATCAAGGTGCTCCCCCCGGTGCGACTGCGATCACCTCAATGTCGCCACGGCGAACGCGCTGCGATTGCATCAACGCACTTCGCTCTTCCGGTCGCTTCGGGCGCTTCATTTGCCCGCACGCGGCGACCCTCACGGGACGCCCGCGGGCAACCACTCGGCGGGACGTGATCGGCATCCCGGTGTCGATACTCCCGCTGGGTGGCTGAAGCCAGCGGGCCTCGCGAGGGCCGTCTTCCCCCTGGACGTGCTTCAGCTGGAGGCCCGCATGACCGATGCAGCCCGTTCGGTGCCGGTGGATCGAGCCTCCGATCCGTCGCGCGACATCCCGCCGGTCGACCAGCCCGCTCGCCTGGCCGCGCTCGAGGCCGCCGTCCTTGCGCGAGGCGACCTACGGCCCGAGATCGGGATCGTGCTCGGCTCGGGGCTGGGCGGGCTCGCCGACGACGTCGTGGACGCGGTCTCGATCCCGTTCGCCGAGCTGCCGGGCTGGCCGGCCGCGACCGCTCCGGGTCACGCCGGGCGGCTGTTGATCGGCAAGCTCGAGGGCCGACCAGCGGTCCTGCTCCAGGGCCGGCTCCACGTGTATGAGGGCAATGCACCCGGCCTGGTCGTCGAGCCCGTCCTGCTCATGGGCCGCCTCGGTGCGCGAGTTGTCGTGCTGACCAATGCTGCGGGCGGTCTCAATCCCGCCTACGGCGCGGGCACGCTCATGGTCATCGCCGACCACCTGAACCTGACCGGCCGGACGCCCCTCCTGGGGCCGAACGCCGATGCGATCGGGCCGCGTTTTCCGGACCTGACCGAGGCCTGGAGCAGGCGCCTCCGGTCGGCGCTGCACGCGGCGGGCGCGGCCGAGGGAGTGCAGCTCGAGGACGGCGTGTACGCCGGCCTGCTCGGTCCGTCATACGAGACTCCGGCCGAGGTGCGGATGCTGGCTGCGCTGGGCGGCGACGCCGTCGGCATGTCGACGGTGCTCGAGGCGATCGCCGCGCGCTGGGCCGGCATCGAGATCTGCGGCATCTCGCTGGTCACCAACCCCGGTGCCGGCTACAGCGGGCAGGCACTGAGCCACGAGGAGGTGCTGGCCGCGGGTGCCGAAGCCGGGCCGCGCCTGGCGCGAGTCATCCGCCGCTTCGTCCGCGACCTCGAGGTGACCGGGCCGGGCTGAGTATCGGCGCCGCAGGTCGGCGCCGAGCCCGTCGCGGTCAAGCGAAGCTCGGGCCCGCGGATGTGCGATCTGGGCACGATTTCGACCGCTCCACTCTCGCGACCGTTCGCGCCGCGACGGGCCTGCGCGGCACGGGACCGGATTCGACGTGTTGCCCAGCCGGCCGGGGCTGTGTGCTGCCCCAGCACGACCTTGACCGGTCCGCAGCCCCGGGAGGTCGAGATCGTGCCGCACGAGACCGATCTCGACCGATAGGGCCGACATGTGGTCGAGACCGTGCTTGAGCCGGACGGTTCCGCCCGCCACCGGTCCTCCCTGGTCAGGAATGTGCTCCAGCGGCACACGCGCCCGCCGCGCCGGTCGCGCCGTCCAGACCCGGGGCCCGTCAGGTGCGACCGATGCGTGCGGTTCGGAGGCGCCGCGACCCGGGGCGGGCTCAGGTCGTGCCGCTCGCCCCATCGGTCGGCGCGGAACCGGGCGAATCGACGACCGGCATGGTCCGCCCGGCGACCTTCGCCGCCCTGGCCTTCTCGGCCCACGCGCCAAGGACGGCGTTTTTGTGCGGTCGGATCGGGCAGTGGCCGTCGCGGTTGTTCATCTCGTCGCAGTAGCCGAGGGGCACGCACTTGGGGGCGAGGAACGAGCCGAGGAACGGAGACACGCCGAAGACCTCGTGTCGGATGAGCTGGAACAGGCGTCGGATCTCCCACTGGGCCATGGTGCACAGCCGCAGGCCGGACATGTGGATCAGCGCCCGCAGGTTCGTCGTCATGACGAGATTGGTCCGGGTCGCGTTCGGGAACACGAACCGGGCATCCTCGCCCGGGATGCCGGCGGCCATCATCTCGCCGTACAGGTCGAGCGATTCATCGACCTGCTCCTCGTAGCGCGCCCGCAGGTCCGGATCGCCCTCCGCGATCGTCGACGGCATCATCGTCGCTGCGCCCTTGTACTTGACGTAGCGCTGCGACTGCTGGTCGAACGCGACGCCGGCCCGATGCCGGACGAGCTGGTGGGACAGCGTCCGCGACACGCCGCTGATCCCGAACGTGAACACGATGTGCTCGATCGTGCTGCCGTGGCCGGACTCGATCACGCCGGAGATGAGCTTCTGCATCTTGGCCTGGTCGATCTCGCCATCGACCGCGCGTCGGAAGATCTCCTGCGGCTCGAGCTCGCTGTAGCACGTCCGGCAGGCGGTGTAGACGAGCGGAACGTAGTACTGCTCGACGATCTCGCGATTTGGGAACAGCAGCCTGGCGGCCATGCCCAGGTCGTGCCGGCCGGGGTTCCGGGGGATCGTCGT
>OEKD01000121.1_pt4 | contig 18198 bp, 22 predicted proteins | sample 1487541 | NCBI WGS metagenome assembly OEKD01 (sample SAMEA104379579, study PRJEB20068) | metagenome | biome: 1000743; feature: 77; material: 1998 | place: USA | collected 2012 | depth 25 m | reverse complement strand
AGTCGCTCGTTGTGACCGGCGGCGGCGTCCGGGTGCTCGTGCAGGTACGAGCTGTGGACGAGCGCCTGCTCGAGCAGGTCGAGGCGTCGGAGCGGGAGCCCGAGACGGTCGGCGAACGAAGCCGCCGGGCGCATCGGGCCGGGTCGGGCTCGGGCCCTAGGACGAGGCGTGCTCGTCGATGTAGTCGGCCGCGTCCTGGACCGTCCGGATCTTCTCCGCGTCCTCGTCGGAGATCTCGGTCCCGAACTCCTCCTCGAGGCTCATGATCAGCTCGACCAGGTCGAGCGAGTCGGCGTTCAGGTCATCGACGAACGACGCCTCGGGCGTGACCTCGGATTCATCGACGCCGAGCTGCTCGACGACGATCTTCTTGAGGCGATCGTAGGTGGTGGACACTGACTCCCTCCTGGGTGGGGGCCGCCGGCTGGGCGCCGCGGGCTACCTCTGGCGTGGGCGGGCCTGCATCGGCCGGAGCCCTGTCCGCGTCGGATGAGATCCGCCCGAGGACGCCGTTCACGAGGCGTCGCATCGGGTCTCCACTGTAGATACGGGCCAGCTCGACCCACTCGGCGATCGCCACCCGGGCCGGCGTCGTCGCGGAGTGTAGCACCTCGCCGATGGCCCCACGGAGCAGTGCGCGGTCCATCCGGGCGAGCGACACGACCGGGTACTGCGGCGCGGTCACGGCGATCCGGGCATCGATCTGGTCGCGCGATTCGGACACTGCCGCGACGATCGCGCGGGCCAGGGCGGCCGCCCGCGGGTCGCGCTCGAGCTCGGCCAGGTGCCGCTCCAGGACCGCGCTCGCCGTGCGCTGCCCGAACTCTGCCTCGAACAGCGCTGCGAGTGCCAATCGCCGGCCCGCTCGAAGGGACCGGATGCGGTCGCTCGCCCGTCCGGCCAACGCCGCTCGGCGGGCGTCAGCCACCGACGCCGTCGACGACCACCGTCACGGTCGCGAGCTCCATGCCGAGCAGGCGCTCGATCGCCGCGCCGACCGAGGCCCGGACCTGACCGGTCAACGGACCCAGCGGCTGGTCCGGCCGGGCGACGATCCAGAGACGGACGTCGACCCGACCGTCTCGGGTGCGGATCCTGACCGCGGGGCCGCGCAGCCAGCGTCGCCAGGGCGAGCCCGCCCGACCGACCCACAGCACTCCCGGGACCTCGATCGCGGCCAGCCGAACCATGTCCCGGATGACGTCTCGATCGACCGACAGGCCGGACGCGCTCATCGGCCTGCGGCAGCGGGCGGCGCCGGGGCGAAATCGTCCACCGGCGCGGGCTCGCCCGGCCCGCGACGCCCGACCGGCCCGGCTCCTGTCGGCGTAGCGGGTCCGGTATCCCCTGCCGACCCGTGGCTGCCCGAGAAGCGCTCTCCGATCAGCTCGGCGACGCGGTTCCGGGCCGTGCTGGCCGCGGTCCCCATCGCGAACTCGATCATCCGCCGCCGTGCCCGACCGTGGGTGATGATCACCGAGCCACGCACGCCGAGCAGCGGCGAGCCGCCGGCGCGCTCGTAGTCGAACACGGCGCGGATGCGCTCGATGCCCGGCTTCAGCAGCGCGTAGGCCAAGGGCCCGCGCGGTGGCCGGCGGAACTCGGCCCGGAGGAGGTCGAAGATGAACCCGGACAGGCCCTCGAAGAACTTGATCGTCACGTTGCCCACGACCGCGTCGCAGACCACGACGTCGGCCTGGTGGCTGACCAGGTCCTTGCCCTCCACGTTGCCGACGAAGTTCAGGCCGGAGGCGTCGAGCAACTCGGTCGCGCGCAGGATCCGGGCATCGCCCTTGCCCTTCTCCTCGCCGATCGAGAGAAGCGCGACCCTGGGCCGCTCCACCGCGAGCACATGCTCGGCGAAGATCGCGCCCATGTGCGCGTACTGGTGGAGGTTCTCGCCGCTCGAGTCGGGGTTCGCACCGATGTCGAGAAAAACGAAGGGTCCCGTCTCGGTGATCATCTGGACCGCCAGGGCGGGCCGGTCGACGCCCGGCACGCGGCCGAGCCGGAGGACGGCGGCGGCCATCCCGGCGCCCGTGTGCCCGGCCGTCACGACCGCGTCGGCGTCGCCCGCCCGGACGAGGTTGCAGGCGACGAGGATGGAGGCGTCCTTCTTCTCGCGCAGCGCGAGCGCCGGGTGCTCGTCCATTCCGATCACCTCGGCCGCTGCCACGATGCGGACGTTGGCCGGGCGGTCGGAGCCCGCGATCGACGCGATGACGGCCGGCTGCCCGACGAGCAGGACCTCGTCGTCCGGATGCCGACGAGCGTGGGCCACGGCACCGGGGATGACTTCGGCGGGCCCGTGGTCGCCGCCCATTGCGTCGACGGCGATGCGGATGGGCCGGCCGATGGCGAGCCCGGGATATGCCGCCATCGAACGCTCGGTCAGCTGGCCGACGACTCGCCGGCGGGCTTGATCTCGATCGCCGGCCGGCCGTTGTAGTAGCCGCAGTTCGGACACGCGTGGTGCGCCTGGCGCGGCTCGTGGCAGTGCGGGCATTCCTCGAGGCGCGGCAGGCTCAGGGCCAGGTGGCTGCGGCGCTCACCCTGGCGGGCGTGCGAGACCTTTCGTTTCGGGACACCCATCGGTGCGGTCGCTCCTTTCGGGCCGGTGATGTCGGGTCGGGCGGTCCGGCGCGTGGCGCGGCCGACGCGCGAGTTTAGTCGCTCCGGTCGGACCCGTCGACCGCGGGCCGGAACTCGGCCAGGGCCGCGAGGCGCGGGTCGAGCTCGTCGGGATGGTCGTGCACGCCCTCATCGAGCGGCAGCCCGCAGGTCGAGCACAGGCCGGGACAATCGGGCCGGCAGACCGGCGCGATCGGCTCGGCGAGCAGGATCGCCTCACGGACGAGTGGCAGGAGCTCGAGCTCATGGTGGTCGGTCAGGCGGGCGAGCTCGGGCTCGTCGTCCCGTTCGAGCGGGACGCCGGATTGGAGGTCGATCGACGGCACGACCTCCTCGCTCTCGATGCGCAGCGCGAGCGGCACCTCGATCGGCCGCAGGCAGCGGCTGCACTCGGTCGCCAGGCTCGTCGTCAGCTCGCCGTCGACCAGCACGCCGCGGTTCGTGCGAGCCACCCGAACCCGACCGCTGACCGGAGAGCTGAGCCGCAGCCCCTCGCCCGGGTCGAGCGTCACCGGATCGATGTCGTACGAGCGCGAGACGCCCGCGGGCTCGGCCAGCAGGCCGGCAACGTTGAACGTCAGCGCGGCGGCCGCCTCAGCGTTCGGGTCACGGACACCTCGACGGGTCACAACCGAGCCGGTTGCGAGGTGCCCTCCGCCTCGTCCTCGGTCGGCGCCGGCTCGAAGTCCGGTGCCGTGCCGTTGGTCTCCTCGGCTCGCAATTGGGCGCGTCGCTCGTCGAGCAGCCCGATTCCGTTCTTCACGCTCTGGAGCGTGCGCACCAGGTCGCCCTCGAGGCCGACCAGGATCTGCACGGCGTACTCGTCCGCCCCTCGGCGCACGCCCTCGCCCTCGGCCTCGGCCCGCTCGATGATCCGCCGGCTCTCCTCGTCGGCCGCCTGGGTCAGGCCCCGCTCCTCGATCAGGAAGGCAGCCTGCTCCTGGGCCCGGGCGACGACGCGCTCGGCCTCCTCCTGGGCCTGGTCGATGATCCGCTCGCCCTCGGAGTTGATCCGCTTCGCCGCCCGGACCTCCTCCGGAACCGCGACGCGCAACTCGTCGATCAGGCCGAGCGCGGCGTTCTGGTCGATGACCACGTTGCTCGTCAGCGGCAGCTTCTTCCCGTTCGCGACCAGGGATTCGAGGCGCTCGACGAGGAAGATGATGTCGATCGGACCGTCCTCCGGAGTGGCGCCGGACGGGCGCTCGCGTGAGGCGACGGGTGGATGCGGCGCGTCGGCCCGGATTATCGCACGCCGCCCGAGCCCGGTTGGAGGCGGGCCCGGAGCGCATCGGCCGCCGCGCGCGGCACGAGCGAGCTGACGTCGCCACCGAAGGTCGCGATCTCCCGGGCGAGCGTCGAGCTCACGTAGCCGTGCTCGAGCGAGGTCATGAAGAACAGCGTGTCGACCTCGGGGGCGAGGATCCGGTTGGTATGCGCAAGCTGGAGCTCGGCATCGAAGTCGGACACGGCGCGCAGGCCGCGGACGACGAACCGGGCACCCTGTGCCCGGCAGAAGTCGACCGTCAGGCCGTCGAACGCGGTGGCCTCGACGCGTTCCGCTCGACGCGCCTCGAGCGCCTCCTCGATCGAGGCCCGGATCACCGCGATCCGCTCGTCGATCGACAGCAGCGCCGCCTTGCGCGGGTTCACGAGGACACCGACGACGAGCCGGTCGAACAGCCCGGCCGCACGCTCGATCACGTCGAGATGGCCGACCGTGATCGGGTCGAACGAGCCCGGGTAGACCCCGACCCGCGGCTCGGTCATCGTCCCTCCTCCAGCTCGTCGACCAGGCGGTAGAACGTCAGCGCAGTCTCGCCGAACCGGCGCTCGCGCTCGACGGCCAGCATACCGATGCGGTCGGGCGGTCGATCGCGCCAGAAGTGCTTGGCCACGACCATCGCGCCGGGCGCGAGAAGACGCCCGCCGCCGAGCGCGTCGAGGGTGCGGACGAGGAGATCGGTCTCCCGATACGGTGGATCGACGATCGCGAGATCGGCACGCATCCGGGCGCGGGTCAGCCAGGCCACGACGTCGGCCCGCTCCACCCGGGCAGCCGGTCCCGCGAGGCCGGTCCTGCGCAGGTTCTCGGCGATGACGCGCGCCGCGCCGGCGTCCCGTTCCACGAACACGGCCGTGGCCGCGCCGCGGCTCAGCGCCTCGATCCCAGCCGCCCCGCTGCCCGCGAACAGATCGACTACCGACGCGCCCGGGAGGTCCGGCTCGAGGATCGCGAACAGGGTCTGCTTGACCCGGTCGGCCAACGGACGAGTCCCCTCCCCCGGGGCGGCGAGTCGGATGCTCCTGGCGCGTCCCGCGATCACGCGGCCGGCGTCAGCCACCGGGCGGCGACGCGCTCTCGCCCGACGCGGTCTCGCCCGACGCGGCCTCGCCCGGCGCCGTCACGCCGCGCCGCCGGGATCGTCGCCCGACCAGACCCGCTCCAGCCAACCGTGCTCGAGCTCCGCGACCAGGGCGTCGGTGCCGTCGACGAACGCGCCGTCGGGGCCGAGCAGGGTCTCGGCCTGGGCGCGGGCGAGGCGCGCCAGCTCGCGGTCGGCGTCGCGCTCGAGGGTCGCGATCCGGAGCCGCGGCAGCCCGCTCTGGACGAGGCCCAGGACGTTGCCCTCACCACGCAGCAGCCAATCCTTCTCCGCCAGCTCGAACCCGTCGCGCAGCTCGGCCACCGCTCGGAGCCTGGCCTGGGCGACCTCGTCGGTCGAATCGGACACGAGCACGCAGAACGACTCGACGGTCCCCCGCCCGACCCGGCCGCGGAGCTGATGGAGCTGCGCCAGGCCGAACCGGTCCGCGCCCTCGACGATCATCATCGTCGCCTCGGGCACGTCGACCCCGACCTCGATGACCGTCGTGCCGACGAGCACGTCGAGGTTCCCATCGCGGAACTCGGTCATCGTCCGGTCGCGCTCGGCCGCCTTCATCCGACCGTGGACCAGCCCGACCCGGAGCGGCGCGAGCATTGCGCCGAGGCGAGCGGCCTCGACCTCGGCCGCCGGCGCCGATGCGTCGGTCCGGCTCGCGCGGCCCGAGCCGTCGGCGCCGTCGGGTCCGCCGTCGCCTACCTCGGCCTCCTCCTCGATGAGCGGCACGACGACGAACGTCCGGTGCCCGGCGCCGGCCTCGTCTCGCACGCGCCGCCACGTCCCATCGAGCTCGTCCGGGCGCCGGATGCCGGTCCGGATCGCTACCCGGCCGGCTGGCGGGGTGCGAAGGTCGGACACGTCCAGATCGGCATACAGGACCTGGCCGAGAGTTCGCGGGATCGGCGTGGCGGTCATGAGCAGCACGTGCGGCGGCCGTCCGCCGGCCTTCGCCTCGAGCTCCGCTCGTTGCGCGACCCCGAACCGATGCTGCTCGTCGATGACGACGAGGCCGAGATCGGCGAATGCGACGGCCTCGGCGATCAGGGCATGGGTTCCGACCACGATCCGCGCACGGCCGTCGGCGATCGCATCGTGGACCCGGCGGCGCGCCTCGCCCGGCAGCGAGCCGGTCAGGAGCGTGACCGGCAGCCCGGCGTCGTCGAGCAGGGAGGCCAGGGTCGCGGTGTGCTGACGTGCCAGCAGGTCGGTCGGCGCGAGCAGCGCAGCCTGGCGGCCCGCCAGCGCCGCGGCGGCGAGCGCGTAGGCCGCGACCGCGGTCTTGCCCGATCCGACGTCGCCCTGGATCAGACGCAGCATCGGCACGTCGGCGGCGAGATCGTCGCGGACCGCTGCCAGCGCCGCCGACTGGTCGCTCGTCAGGTCGATCGGATGCCCGAGCTTCTGCCCGATCGAGGTCACGATCGAGGCCCGAATCCGCGCGTCGACCGCGTCGGCCACGACGATCCGCCCGGTCGCGGCTCGAGCCCGCTCACGGCGCCGCGCCACCATGCCCAGCTGGAGGGCCAGCAGCTCGTCGAACGCGAGCCGCCGCAGGGCCGCGTCACGACCTTCGAACGTCGCCGGGTAGTGCGCCTCCTCGAGCGCCTGCGCGATGCCGACGACGTCCAGCTCGGCCGCGATCCGCCGTGGCAGGTACTCGGGGTAGCGATCCCCGGCCAGGTCCAGCGCGCTCCGGACCGCGAGCCGCAGCCGGGCCGCACTCAGGCCGGCGGTCAGCCCATAGACCGGCACGATCCGGCCCACGTGGAGCAGGTCCGTGGCGTCCGAGTCGGCCTGGAAGTCGGGGTTGTCGAGCGACAGCTTCTGGTGGAAGTGCCGCAGCTTGCCGCTCACGATGACGCGATCACCAGGGTGAAGCCGGCGCTCGATGTAGCGTCGCCCGAACCACGTCGCCTCGATCGAGCCGCTGTCGTCCTCGAGCCGCGCGATCGTCCGCTGGACGCGCCGTCGGAAGCTCGGCTCGATCCGGACGTCGGCCACCCGGACCCGGGTGCTGACCATGGTCCCGTCGTCGACCCAGGTCAGGTCCACGATCCGGCGCATCTCGCGCAGGTCGTCGTAGCGGCGCGGGAGGTGGAACAGCAGATCGCGCAGCGTCCGGATCTCGAGCCGTCCGCCCATCCGCCGCAGGGTCGCGGCACCGGTGATGCCCGACTGGCCGACCGGCAGGTCCAGGAGCGCCGGGACGTCGAGGCCGGGCGGCGGACCCACCGGTCCACTGGGCCGGGCGCCGGCGGCCCGTGGCCGGCGAGGGCTCGAGGCCGGCGCCACGCCCGGGCGGCTCCCCTATTCCGCCGAGATCAGGTAGCGGTAGTGCGGCTGCCCGCCGTGGACGACCTCGACCTCCGCGGCCGGCCTGGCGGTTCCGATCCGGCGGCCGATCGATTCTGCCTCGATCAGGTCGGCCCCGGCCCCGTAGTAGATCGTGACCAGCTCCACCCCGGGCGGGAACGTGGCGACGCCGGCCAGCACCGCCCGGTCTCGATCGGCGTCGGATGCGACGAGCCCGTCGTCAGGATCGAGAACGATCGTCTGTCCCTTGTGGACCTTGCGCCCGGAGATCGTCGCGTCCCGGACGGCCTCGGTCACCTGGAGCGTTGCGAGCGCGCGCGCAGCGTCGGTCATCGGTCCGGCGTTGGCCGCGGCGTCCTTCGTCGGGTCGACCTCCAGGAGCGCCGCCAGCCCTTCGGCCGCGTTGCGCGTCGGCACCACCACGAGCCGGCGATCGGAGCACATTGCCGCTGCCTGCTCGGCCGCGAGCCGAACGTTCGGATTGTTCGGCAGGATGAGGACCTCCTGCGCGCGCGCCAGGCGGGCGACCCGGAGCAGCTCGCCCGTGCTCGGGTTCTCGGCTTGGCCACCGCGCACGACCTGGTCGACCCCGAACTCCTCGAAGATCCGCGCGAGTCCGTCCCCCGCGGCCACGGCGACGACCGCGGGCCCGGTCCGGAGCGGGGCCTCGGCCGGGGCGAGCTCGCGGACCGCGAGCGCCGAGCCGACCGTGTCGAACTCGTCGAGCGCCATCGGCCCATGCGAGGCACCATTCCGCGCCGTCCTGTTCAGGCCGGCCGGAGCGTGGCCGTTCGACCCAGGCACGCTCGTCTCGGCGGCGGCGTCGGGACGAGCTGCGACCGCCGCTCGCCCCCCCGCGACCGCCGCGCGCCCGGTCGGGACGGGCGCGCGCTCTGTCGGGACGGTCGCGGCGCCCCCGACCGGTCGCTCGGCGGGTGCGTCGCGGACCTGTGCGTCGAGGTTCTCGACGCTGATCCGGGTCAGGGTCCCGAGGGACAGGCCGTAGGCGAGGACGGCGTCCGGGCGTTCGCTGTGGACGTGGACCTTGAGTGCTCGCGCGTCGCCCGCCACGAGTACCGATACACCGATCGAAGCCAGGTGGACGCGGATCGCATCCACGTCGAGCGCCGCCCCTGGGGCGGCCTGGACGAGGAACATCGTCTCGTAGCCGAAGCCGTCGTCGGCGTGGGCCACGAGCACAGACGGGCTGGACAGGGCGGACGGCGACGGGCCCGGCGCCGCGACCGCGGCTGCGCGCGCCGTCCCACGCACGTGCAGGAGCGCTCCCTCGAACAGCCGGAAGAGGCCCCGGCCGCCGGCGTCCACGACCCCGGCCTCGCGCAGGATCGGCAGGAGCGACGGCGTGCGCGCAACCGAGGCATCGGCCGCAGCGACCGCGGCCGCCAGCACTGCCTCGATATCCGGGCTCTGCTCGGCCGCCGCGACCGCCGCCTCGGCAGCCTCCCGGATCACGGTCAGGATCGTTCCCTCGACGGGATGCGCAACCGCTCCGTAGGCGGCTCGCGTGCCCTCGCCGAGCGCAAACGCGAGGTCGAGGCCGTTGAACCGGCGCTTGCCGCCGAGCGCCTCCGCCATCCCCCGGAAGACCTGGCTGGCGATGACTCCGGAGTTGCCGCGTGCGCCCATCAGCGCGCCGAAGCTGATCGCGGCGGCAATCTGCTCGGTCGGGCCGCCGTCGACGCCCTGGGCCTCGTCCAACGCCGCCCGCACGGTGGCCAGCATGTTCGAGCCCGTGTCGCCGTCGGGAACGGGATAGACGTTGAGCGCGTTGACCTCGTCGACGTGGGCCTCGAGGTTCTCGACGGCCGCCCGGAATGCCGCAAGCAGGCCCGCACCGTCGCACGAGCGACGCGTCATCGATCGAGCTCCGACTGGGGGTTCAGGCCGCGTCCCGTCCGGGTCCGCTGACGATCGTGGCGCCACTCGGCCTGCGCCGCCTGGCCGGCGTCGCGGTGGCGACCCCCGCGAGGTGCGCCGTCGGTCGCTCCGGAGGCTCCGAGCCGGCGTCGAGGCGCAGCCCGTCGACGTGGATGGCGAGGCTGGCGACGTCCCGGTCGACCGCGCGGCGGACCGCGTAGCGCACGGCCGAATCGACCTGTCGCGCGACCTCTGCGACCGGCAGGCCGTAGCCGACGACGAGATCCAGCTCGACGTCGAGGGTCGGTTCGACCGAGACCCGGACACCTGGGCTGCCGATCCCGAGGCGGCCCAGCAGGCGGGCGAGCGCGCCGGCCGACGGACCGGTGACGCCGTACGAGCCGAATGTGGCCGCCCGGATCACGTCGGTGATGGCGCCGCGGCTTGCGAAGGAGTGGCCGGAGGACGAGGGGTCGGGCACGTTCGCTGTGATCCTGTGCGAGGTCCGGCCCGGGCAGGCCCAGACGGCCGGCCAAACAGGCCGTGCTATCATACCGCCCGCTCCGGCCCGCCCAGCCGGTACGCGAATGCCGATTCTCCAGTGAAAGGTACCGATGGCTCGCTCCTGCGCGATCTGCGGCAAGGTGTCGATGGGCGGCTTCAATCCCCAGTCGTCCGGGATGAACCGCGTCCGCGCCCACCGCCGCTACCAGCCCAATCTCCAGTCCCGCATCGTGGAGATCGACGGCCGACCCCAGCGCGCGCTGGTGTGCACGCGTTGCTCCCGCACGCTGGCCAAGAGCGCGGACTGATCAGCGCCGGCGCACCTCCGTCGGCGTCGGCACGAGCCGGTGGCCGATCAGCCGGCCGCGCTGTCGATCCAGATCGTGAACGGCCCGTCATTCACGAGCTCGACCGCCATCTCGGCCCCGAAGCGTCCGCGCTCTACCGGCACACCGGTCGCCGCGAGCGCATCGCAGAACCGCTCGTAGCACGCCCGGGCGAGGTCCGCTGACGCCGCGCCCGTGAACCCCGGCCGTCGGCCGCGTCGCGTGTCGGCAAACAGCGTGAACTGACTGATCACGAGCGCGGCGCCGCCGACGTCGATCAGCGAGCGATTCGTCCGTCCGGCCTCGTCGGCGAAGATCCGCACGCCAGCAACGCGCTGGGCGAGGCGGTCAGCGGCCACCGCATCGTCGGCGGGACCCACCCCGACGAGGACGACCAGGCCGTGCCCGATCGACCCGATGGCAGCATCGGCCACGCGCACCTCCGCCCGGCTGACTCGCTGCAGGAGCAGGCGCACGACGGTTCGCGAGCCGCGCGATCAGCGGCCCACGAGGCCGGCGGCCAGGCGCCACAGCCCTGCGAGCAGGACCGCCCAGGGCACGAGGTACACGGGCGTCGTGGTGCCACCCAACGCACCGGTCGTGATCAGCCAGCCGATCCCGATCGCGCCAACGAGCGCGACGAGCGCCCCCTGGCCGACGATCGACCAGCGGACCCCGGTCGTGAGCGTCGCGAGGCGGCCACCCGGTCGCGGGCCGGTCGTCCCCGATCCGAGCGCGGCGCCAGCTGCGCCTGATCCGGTGGCCGCCTCCGGGTCGTCACCGCCCGACGCGCGATCGACGAGTCGCCGGAACCAGCCGGGCGCGTGGATGACCGCCCAGTAGGCGACGATCGCGTATGCCACCCCCGCGATCGCGTCGACGACGTAGTGCTCGCCGAGGTAGACGATCGCGAACCAGACGCACGCCGCGTACGCGAGCATCAGCCAGCCCGATCGACCGAACGCGCGTCGAGCGAACAGGAACGCCAGGAACGGATAGCCCGCGTGGAGCGACGGGAAAGCCGCCACCTCGTTCGGGTTGATGTCGTAGAACGTGTAGCTGTAGACGTAGCCCGCCTGGCTGAAGCCCGCGGCATTGGCCAGCTCGGCGAAGCCCTGATCGCGCAGCTTGAGCACACCGTCCAGCACGCCGTGCTCGTGCGCCCACCAGGGTGGCGCGACGGGCAGCAGCAGGTACGTCACGAAGCCGGCCATCGAAAGCACGATCAGGGCCGCCACGTAGTCGTAGTAGGTCGCGCGCCGGCGCAGCCACAGGAAGAACCCGACCGCGATCGGCAGCGGGAAGTGCAGGAAGTAGAAGACGACCGACAGCATCGCCACGAGGTCGAATCCGGTCGCGGGATGGAACCACGATTGCAGGACCGCGGTCGGGACGTGGCCGAGGAACAGGAAGCGCTCGGCGGCGATCACATCGGTCACGTGGACCGCGATCCCGACGTTGTCGGCGTAGCCGCGCATCAGCTCGTACGCGAAGAACAACCCGATGAACGGGATCCAGTCGCGCAGGAACAGCCGCCCGCGCCCGAGGATCACGGCCGCGAGGCCGAGCGCGACGAGCAGCACGTCGGGCGTGATCGACACGCCGCGGACGATCATCAGCGCCGACAGCAGGGCGATGTACGCGGCGACGGCGAGGATCAGGATCCGCTCGTTGCGCCGGCCCAGGCGGTGCTGGCCCACGCCCGCCGCGGCCGAGCTCGGTGCTCCCGGAATCGCGCGGATGTCCGCGCTGCGCATGCCCCCGTCCGCGTCCGGGCCGTCCGCGAGGCAGGCCTCGTCGCTCACGAACGGGGCCGGACGACCCGCGCGGCGCGCCGGTCTCGGGGCGGTCGATCGGGCGAGCGCGGGAACGGATCGTCGAGCGCGGCCTCGAACGACAGGCCCTCCGGTGGGACCGCCCGCGCGCCCAGGGCACGACGCAGCCCCGCGCGCCAGGCGTCCGCGGCCGCGCTGGCGCGCTCGATCGTGCCCGCGAACCGATCCGTGGCCGACGCCAGCGCGTCAGCCGGCACGAGCACGTCGTAGTCGCGAACGCCGTTTGGGTTCACGATTCCGTCGCCGCGCAGCATGACCGCCGGGATGCCCGCCGCCTCGATCTCGCGAATGAGCGCCTCGGCCTGGTCGTGGGGCAGGCTCGCGACGGACCCCCAGGCGTCGCGCGGCATGGCCGGCTCACCGTCGTTGAGCCCATAGCGGTAGCCCTCGTCGGCCAGGGTCCGGATGAGTCGAATCTCGCGGCCCATGTTCGTGCGCGGCCGAAACAGGGCAGACCCTACGACGAGCACGTCGGTCGCCTGCGCTCCGACGAGCTCGGCCGTGTCGCGGTTGATCCCACCGTCGACGTGGACCTCGCCGCCGACCGCCCGCTGGCCGAGATAGTGCCGCGCGGCCAGCAACTTCTCGGCGGCCACGTCGCGCATGAACGACTGCCCGCCGAAGCCCGGTTCGACGGTCATGACGAGCACGATGTCGAGGAGCTCCCGATACGGCTCGAGCGCGCTCAGCGGCGTCTTCGGCTTGACCGCCAGACCTGCCGCCCGGCCGGCCGCCCGGGTCGCCCGGAGCGTCGAGAGGATCTGGTCGGGCGCCACCTCGACGTGGAACGTGACGGAGTCGCAGCCGGCCTCGATGAAGTCCTCGATGTAGCGGCCCGGGTTGCTGATCATCAGGTGGGCATCGAACGGGATCTCGGTCCGGCGCCGCAGGGCCCGGATGGTCTTCGCGCCGAAGGTCAGGTTCGGGACGAAATGGCCGTCCATGACGTCGAGATGGATGCGGTCCGCGCCCGCGCGCGCCGCACGCCGAACGCCACTGGCAAGGTTGCCGAGGTCGGCGTCGAGGATGCTGGCCGCCACGCGGGCCCGGGCAGTCGACACGCTCAGGTCCCGTTGCCGATGGCGATCGGATGGTCGACGGCCGCGCCAGGATCGGCCGGGCGATCGGTGTCCCCCTCGCCGCGCAGCGCGGCGGCACTGGCGGCGACGAGCCGTTCCCGCCGTCGGGCAACCGCGGCTGCCGGCGGACTGCCCGCGCGATCCGCCGCCAGCTGGCCGCACGCGGCGCCGATCTCGGTGCCGCGATTGCCGCGGACGGTCGTCGCCACCCCCGCCCGGCGCAACCGCTCCGCGAAACCGGCGACGGAAGCCGGTCGGCTGGCGGTCCACGGCGTGTGGGCGACCGGGTTCATCGGGATCAGGTTCACGTGCGCGTGGTCGCCGCGCAGCAGGGTGGCCATCGCGTCGGCATCGGCGGGCAAGTCGTTGATTCCGTCGATGAGCGTGACCTCGTAGCTGATCCGACGGCCGGTCACACGGGCATGGTCACGGGCCGCGTCGACGACCTCCGCGACCGGCCAGCGCCGGTTGAGCGGCACGAGCACGTCGCGCAGGGAGTCCCGGGCGGCGTGGAGCGAGATCGCCAGCGTGAACTGCGACCCGAGCGCGGTCAACCGCCGGATACCCGGCACGACGCCGGAGGTGGACAGCGTGATGTGGCGCGCCCCGAGGCCGAACCGGGTTCGGTCGTTGAGCGCCTCGATCGCCGCCAGCACAGCGTCGAGGTTGAGCAGCGGCTCGCCCATGCCCATGAACACCACGTTGGTCAATCGTCGTTCCAGCCGGGCGAGCCGTCGGGCCGCCGCCCGGACCTGGTCCACGATCTCGCCCACTTCCAGATCGCGAGTCAGCCCGAGCTCACCGGTGGCGCAGAACGGGCAGCCGACCGCGCAGCCGGCCTGACTGCTGATGCAGACCGTGTTCCGCTCGCGCCGTCCGGTCGGGCCACGTCCCGCCGGGTAGTGCATGAGCACCGATTCGACAGCGGCCCCGTCGGCCAGCGTGTGCAGCGCCTTCTCGGTCCGTCCGCCGTCGCTCAGGCGCAGCTCGGTGTCGACGAGGGTGTCCAGCCGGAAGGCCGCATCGAGTTCGGCGCGCAGCCCCGGTGGCAGGGTCGCGACGTCGGCGGCCGTAGTCGCGTACGGAGCAGACCAGAACGCGTCGGCGAGCTGTCGGGCCCGCCAGGCCGGCGCGCCGCGCTCGGTGAGCCAGCCCGCGAGGGCCTCAGGGGTGATGCCGGCGAGACCCGGTCGCGCTGCGCCGGGGTGGCGCGCGCCGGCACGCTCGATCGGGCCCGCGAGCTCGATCGGCGAAGGGGTCCTGTCGATCATGTCGGGCACGGCGGGCGATTATCGCACCGATCCGCGGGTCAGCCGGCCGGATGGACCGATCGGTCGTGATCGAGGAGCGACCGACCGCGACCGTGAAGCAGCTCCGAGGCGAGCATCCGCCGCCCACCGGCCGGCTGGACCTCGAGCAGGCGCAGGCGACCGTCGACCGTGACGAAATCCAGCCGCGTCCCGCGGGCAACGATCGTGCCGGGCCCAGGCGCGAGCCCGGATTCGGCTTCCGTGTCGGGCGGGCCCGGGGTCGGGGCCAGCGCGGCCGACCACACGACGAGCCGCCCGATCGGCGTGTCCAGGAAGCTGCCCGGCCACGGCTGGAAGGCCCGGACCTGGCGCTCGAGCAGCACGGCCGGGCGCGCGGGATCGAGCCGGCCATCGTCGCGCCGCAGCGGACGGGTCAGGCTCGCGCCCGCGGCTCCCTGCGGCGACGCCTCGAGTCGACCTGCCAGCCAGGTGGGCAGAGCCGCGGTCAGGAGGTCGGCAGCCAGCTGCGCCAGGTTCGCCTCGAGATCGGGCGCTGTCTCCGCGCCGCGGAGCCGATAGGAGCGCGTCGCGAGCACCGGACCCGTGTCGAGGCCCGCGTCCATGCGAAACAGGCTGACGCCGGTCTCCGCGTCTCCTCCCAGGATCGCCGCCGGGATCGGCGTGGCCCCCCGGTGCCGCGGCAGGAGCGACGGATGGAGGTTCAATGCGCCGCTCGGCAGGTCCAGCAGCTCCGCCGGCACGATCTGCCCGAAGTCAGCCAGGATCGCGAGCTCCGGCCGCAGGGCGAGGATCGTCGCGATCGCGGCGGCGGACCGGAGCCGGTCCGGGGTGAGCACCGGCCCGAGGTCGAGCTGCGCCGCCACGTCGGCGATGGGCGTCCGGCGCGCGGCACCGGTCCGTCCGGCCGGGCGCGCCGGCGCCGTCACGACCCCGACGAGATCGACCGCCGGCATCGCGGCCAGGGCGCGCAGGCTGGGCTCGCCGAACCCGCCCGAGCCGAGGAAGATCGCCCGGGTGGGCGCGTCCCGGACCGTCCCGTCGGCCCCGGTCACGCGAGGGCGCTCGCGGCCTCCCGCACCTCGTCATCCTCGTTGCCCTGTCCGACCGCGATCAGCTCGTCGAGCGAATCGAGGTAGTCGATGAATAGCTTGCCGTCGAGGTGATCGAGCTCATGCTGGAGGGCACGCCCGAGCAGGCCGCTGCCGGCAACCTTGATCCGCCGTCCGAAGCGGTTCTGGGCGACGACCCAGACTCGCTCGCGACGGGTCACGTACGCCACGTAGCCAGGGATCGACAGGCAGCCCTCGAGGTCGTTGTCGTCACCCGTCGAGCGGACGATCCGCGGGTTGACCAGCTCGTGGAGCCGGCCCTCGACCTCGATCACGCAGGCCCGGAGCGGCTCGCCGAGCTGGGGCGCGGCCAGACCGACGCCCGGCGCATCCCGCATCGTCTCGGCCAGGTCGTCGAGCAGGTGGTGCAGGAGCCGGCCAAAGCTCTCGACCGGCTGGCCAACGAGGCGCAGGCGGGGGTCGCCGAGGAGGACGATCGGGCGGACGCTCATGCTCGCGAGTCTAGCAAGCGTGGCCCGCCCGGTTCGAAGTCCCGATCGGGTCAGGACCCGTACGAGGTCGGCGTGTCCGTGCCGGCGTCCGGCGACGGGCTCTCGGGGGCGGACGGCGCATCTGTCGATGGCGGCGCCGTTGCGCTGCCGTTCGAGCCGTCACCAGCGCCCCCGACGTCGCGCCGCAGCTCCTCGGCCAGCGCCCGCGATCGCTCGGCGAGTCGAGATCCGGCCTCCTCGGTGACGTCCGCCGCGCGCCGCGCGAACGGGCCGGCGTGATCGGCCGCCACCGCGGCGAGCTCGGCCGCCTTGGCGCCGATCTGGCGCGCCACCGGGGCCGCCTGGGTCGTGATCGTGTCGATCATCGACTGGAGCTGGCCGAGGGTGTCGCGCGCAGCCTGACCGCGCCCGCCCGAGGCGCCGGCGTCCGGCTCGCTCGAGCCGCTGATCGTGTCGGCGCCCGGCCACTCCTCGGCCCCGCCTGTGCCTGCCGTCGCGTCCGCGCCGGTCCCCGTCCCGGGATCCATGCCCGGGGTCGGTGTCGTGTCGTCCATCAGGTTCCCTCCTGCTGTGGGGGGCCATTGTTGCCCGAATCGGCGGTGCTCGCCTCCTGGCCCGACTACAGCACCGACTCCGGGTCGACGTCGATCGACCACGGCGCGTCGGGCCCGCCGTCGAGCAGGTCGACCGGTCGATCGCCGCGCAGGATCACGTTGAACCGCCAGCGACCGGCTCGCCGGGCCACGAAGGCCGGGGCGGGCCCGACGACCGTCACCGGGAGCTGTCGGTCCGCGGCCCGGGATCGAAGCGCCTCGGCCATGTCCCGTGCGGCGGCCTCCGCATCGTCCCGCTCGGGCATCGCCACGGTCAGCTTGACGAGTCGGCCGAACGGCGGCGACCCGAACCGGCGCCGAAGCTCCAGCTCGGCGTCGTAGAACGCGGACGCGTCGGCGTCGACGACCGCCCGGATCGCCGGGTGGTCGGGCTGGTAGGTCTGGACGATCGCCGTCCCGGATCGCTCGCCGCGGCCGGCCCTCCCAACTGCCTGGACGAGGAGCTGATAGGTCCGCTCGGCGGCCCGCTCATCGGGCAGGTTGAGGGCCACGTCGGCCGAGACGACCCCGACCAGCGTCACCTCGGGCACGTCGATCCCCTTCGCGACGAGGCTCGTCCCGACGAGAACGTCGAGTCGGCCGGCGGCGAACGCGTCGAGCACGCGCTCGGCGCCGCCGCGGCGCTCCACGATGTCGCGGTCGAGGCGCCCGACCCGGAGGTGCGGGAACGCTTTGGCGACCTCGTGCTCGACCCGCTCGGTGCCGCCGCCGAGGTAGCGGATCCGGGCCGAGCCGCAGGCCGGACAGCGGCTCGCGAGGGGCGTCGCCGTGCCACAGCCGTGGCAGCGCAGCGTGTAGCCGGCCTGGTGGAACACGAGCGGTCGGCCGCATTCCGGGCAGGCCTGGACGTGACCACAATCCCGGCACAGCACGATCGAGGCGCTGCCGCGCCGGTTGATGACCAGGATCGCGCGCTCCCCGGCCGGCCCGTCGAGCCCGGACAGGGCCCCGGCAAGGGTGCGGGACAGGAGCCCGCGATTGCCGTCCGCGAGCTCGGCGCGCAGGTCGACGAGCTCGATGCTGGGCGGTGGCGCGCCGGTCGGGCGACTGGGCAGGGTCAGCCGCCGGTAGCGGCCCGATCTGGCCAGCCCGATCGTCTCGACGGCCGGGGTCGCGGACCCGAGCACGACCACGGCACCGGCGAGCTCGGCCAGGCGGATCGCGGCATCGCGCGCCTGGAGCCGGGGGGTCCGATCGCTCTTGTACGCGGCATCATGCTCCTCGTCGACGACGACGAGGCCGACGTCCGCGAGGGGCGATCCGATCGCGAGGCGAGTCCCAACCACGACGTCGACGCCGCCGGCCCGAATACGACGCCATTCGTCGGCCCGCTCGCCGTCGCCGAGCCCCGAGTGGACGAGCGCGATCTCGACCCCGAGATCGGCCCGCAGCCGGTCCACGAGCGGCGTCGCGAGCGGGATCTCGGGTACCAGGACGAGGGCCCCTCGGCCCGCGCGAAGGGACGCCGCCACCGCGGCCGAGTAGATCGCCGTCTTGCCCGCGCCGGTCACGCCGTCGAGCACGATCGGGACCGAGTCGCGCTCCGCGATGGCCCGCTCCACGACGCGGATGGCGTCGGCCTGCGCGGGCGTGAGCTCCGTGTTCGGGGGACGGGTCCCGCGTCCGCCCGGCGGTCGGCGAGCGAGCGGACGGCGCGGAGCCTCTCGGATCTCGACCTCGAGGAGGCCCCGACGGGCGAGGCCGGCCAGCCCCGAGGCGCCATGCCGATCGGCGAGGAGCGCGCCCGACGCTCCATCGGGGCCCGCGGCCACAAGCTCCGCGAGGGCCGCTCGCTGGTG
>OEKD01000252.1_pt1 | contig 18447 bp, 20 predicted proteins | sample 1487541 | NCBI WGS metagenome assembly OEKD01 (sample SAMEA104379579, study PRJEB20068) | metagenome | biome: 1000743; feature: 77; material: 1998 | place: USA | collected 2012 | depth 25 m | reverse complement strand
GTGCTCGACGTCGGCTGCGGCTCGGGCATCCTCGCGATCGCGGCCGGCAAGCTCGGTGCCGGCGACCTGCTGGGCGTCGACACCGACGAGATCGCGATCGACGCGACCCGCGCCAACGCACGCCGGAACGGCCTGGCCCGCCGACTGCGCGTGCACGTGGGCAGCATTCCGACAGGCGAGCGTCCGTTCGACGTCGTCCTCGCCAACCTCATCGCGAGCCTGCTCGTGACCATGGCCGTGCCGCTGGCGGCCGAGCTGGCGCCGGGCGGCACGCTCGTCGCCTCCGGGATCTTCGTCGACCGTGAGACGGAGGTGCGGGCGGCGCTGGAGTCCGCCGGGTTGTCGATTGTCGAGCGCGACGCCGAAGGCGATTGGGTAGTGCTCGAGGCGCGGCGCCAGGCCTGACGGCGGGACGGCCTGACGGCGGGACGGCCGGACCGGTCCGGGGAGCCGGCCTGACCGGCGTCCTCGCTACAATCCGATGGCCGTGCCAGCCCCTCTCCCTGTTGCGCCCCGGACGGCCGCGATCACGAACCTCGGCTGCAAGGTCAACCAGGCCGAGATGACCGCCGCCGCGCGCCTGCTCCGTGACCGCGGCCTCGCGATCGTCGACGACCGAGCCGGGCCCGACCTCGTCCTCGTCAACACGTGCACCGTGACCGGCGTCGCCGACGCGAAGTCGCGCCAAGCGGTGCGACGGGCCCGACGCGCCAATCGCGACGCCCGGATCCTCGTGACCGGCTGCGCGGTGCAGGTCGACCGTGCCTCGTTCGCGACCGTGGATCCGCTGGCGCGACTCGTCGACAACGACGCCAAGGCGACGCTGCTCGCCGAGCTGGACGCGCTCGTGGGCCTCGACCGACCGACGCGCGACCGGCCGGATCGCGCCCTGCCGACGCTGTCCGGTGTCGACGCGGTCGGGCCGGCGGCCTCGATCGAGGGCATCGCCGACGAGCGCCCCGTCGCCGACCGGACCCGCGCGTTCATCAAGGTCCAGGACGGCTGCTCGTTCTACTGCACGTACTGCATCATCCCGCGCGCCCGCGGCCCCGAGCGATCGTTCGTGCCCGCTGCCGTCCTGACCGACATCCGTCGGGCGACCGACGAGGGTCGACGCGAGATCGTGCTCACCGGCATCAACATCGGCACGTACGACGGTGGCCGGTCGATGCGCGGGCCGCGTGGCTCCCACAGCCGCTCAACGTTGACCCTCGCCGGGCTCATCCGGCGCATCACGGCCGAGACGTCGGTCGAGCGGATCCGGCTGTCCTCGATCGAGCCGCAGCACGTCGACCGGGACCTGCTGACAGCCTGGTCAGACGCGACACCGCGGACCCTGCCCGACTTCCACCTGCCGCTCCAATCCGGTGACGACGGAGTGCTCCGCCGGATGGGCCGCCGCTATGACAGCGCCGACTATGCGGCGACGGTCGAGCGGATCCGGGCGGCGATCCCGGGCGCGGCGATCCATGCCGACGTCATCGCCGGCTTCCCGACCGAAGATGAAGCGGCCTTCGAGCGATCGCTCGCGTTCATCGAGCGCCTCGACCTGGCGGGCCTGCACGTCTTTCGCTACTCGGCTCGACCGGGAACACCGGCGACCCGGATGGCTGGCCAGGTCGACGAGGCGACCCGGAAGCGGCGCGCGGCCCGGTTGCTCGCCCTCGCGTCCGAGGCGCGCGCTCGGCGGGTCGCGACCCGGATCGGGTCCACCGCGAGCGTGCTGTTCGAGACGTGCCTTCCCGACGGCCGATGGATCGGCCACGCGGAGGACCGCGTCCTGGTCGCCGTCCCGCCACCGGGCGGCGGTGCGTCGCTCGACAACATCGTGGCTCGAGTCCGGATCGAGGAGTCGGACCCGGGCGTCCCGGACCGCGCGATCGGGACCCTGATCGAACCCGCGTGGAGGCCCGCGTGACCCGCGATCGCGACCCGAATTGCCTCTTCTGCCGGATCGTGGCCGGCGAGATCCCGTCCGACCAGGTCTTCGCGGATGACCAGCTGGTCGCGTTCCGGGACATCACGCCGCGCGCGCCGACACACGTTCTCGTCGTGCCCCGCGAGCACATCCGCTCGCTGGCCGAGGTGGCCGAATCGGACGCGCCCATCGCCGGGCACCTCATCACCGCGACGGCCGAGATTGCGCGCCGGGAGGGCCTCGCCGAGCGCGGCTACCGGGTCGTGGCCAACGTCGGCCGCTGGGGCGGCCAGACCGTCGATCACCTGCACCTGCATCTGATGGGCGGGCGCTCGTTCACCTGGCCGCCCGGGTGACGCAGCGCGAGCCACCGCGCCTGGGCCCGATCCTGCGGCTCGCCATCGCCTGCGCGACCGTGGCCGCGTGTGCCGGTTCGCCGGTCGCATCGGCGGCACCCGCCTCGCCGACGCCCCAGGTGTCACTATCGGGCGCGATCGACCTGGCCCGGGGCCAGATCCAGGCGGCGCTCGGCGGGCTCCGCGTGGAGCTGCAGGTCCCGCAGCAGCCCTACCGACCGGCCGAGTCGCCGTCCATGGCCGGCGCTTCCCGGGCCGTCTTCCAGGCCGTGCTGCCCGAGGATCCGGGCCACGGCTATGTGGTCGTGTACGAGTTCGCGGACCCGTCGAGCGCGGCCGCCGCAGGCGCGGACCAGGCCCGCTACGTGGTCACCGGTCCTGGTCGGGTCCAGTTCCCGTTCGGCACCCAGTTCGTGATCCGTCAGCTGGACACGACCGTGATCTTCTACTCGTGGGTGCCTGGCTCGTCGCCCGACCCACAGGCCCCGGACGTGGCGGCGGCGCTCGCGTCGATCGGACGGCCGATCCCGGTCAGCGGCTGACCGTCTCCCGCGGGTTCGACGCGCGGGCCGCCCGGGCCAGCCGACCGGTTGCCGTCGCCGGCCGCCGCGGTCGATCGCCGGACAGGTACGAGTGCCACAGCAGCCGCGCAGCAGCCGAGCGCCACGGCCGCCAGCGCCCGGCCAGAGCATCGAGCTCGGCCGGCGTCGGACGGGTCGCCAGGCCGAGCACGTGCTGGGCCGACGCGGCGAGGGCGAGATCGGCCGCCGGCCACACGTCCGGGCGGCCGAGCGCGAACATCAGGTACACGTCCGCCGTCCAGCGCCCGATCCCGGGCAGCGCCATGAGCGTCGCTCGGACGGCCTCGTCGTCGAGCTCGCCGAGGTCGTCGATTCGGAGCGATCCATCGAGCATCGCGTTCGCGAGTCCGGCGAGATAGCGCGCCTTCTGGCGAGTCAAGCCGGCGTCGCGCAGCCCGCCCTCGCCGAGGTCGGCCACCCGCGCCGGCTCGACCCCTCCCGCCGCCGCCTCGAGCCTGCGCAGCGCGTCCCGCCCGGCGGCGAGCGAGACCTGCTGCTCGAGCACGATCAGGCAGAGCGTCGCAAATCCCGGGTCCCGTGACCACAGCGGCGGGACGCCGTGCCGGGCGGCGATCCGGGCAAGCACCGCGTCGCGCGCGCCGAGCGCATCCACCGCGGCGGCGAGCCCGGCCTCGTCGAGGCGTCGCGCCGGCGTCGGTCGGGTCGGCGTCGAGGTCACCCGAGCCCGAGCCCGCGACGGACATCGTCGCGCCGAATCTTGAGCGTGTGGGTACGCGGGAAGTCGTCGTCGGGCCAGGGCCGCCAGCCGGCCAGTCGCTGGTTCGGGCCGAGCATCGCATTCGCCGTCCGGATCGCCGCCGCGACGCCGTCAGCGGCCGCCGGCAGGACGACTGCCTCGATCCGCCCGGGCGCCGTCTCGAGCACGATCGCGTCGCGCACGCCCGCGTTGCGGAGCGCGTTCTCGATGTCCTCCGGGTAGACGTTGAAGCCGTTCGGCAGCACGATCCGGTCCTTCGTGCGGCCCGACAGCACGAGCCGCCCCGAGGCGTCGACGTGGCCGAGGTCGCCCGAGTGGTACCAGCCCTCGGGATCGATCGCGCGCGCGGTCGCCTCGGGATCGTGCCAGTAGCCCTTGAACAGGGTCGGGCCGCGGAACAGGACCTCGCCATCGTCGCCGATCCGGAGCTCCACCGGAGGGACCGGTCGGCCCACCGTCCCGAGCCCGTGGTCCTCGCGCGTGTTGCACGTCCCGAACCCGTTCTCGGTGGAGCCGTAGCCCTGGATGACCGTGACGCCGAGGTCCTCCCACGCCTGCTGGAGCGCGGGCGGCAGGAACGCGCCCGACGACACGAACAGCTGGAGCGAGCCGCCGAGCCGGCGGTGGACCTGGCCGAACAGCCGTCGCCGGGCCGGGTAGGGGAGGTGGCGGGCGATCCGACGGAGCCGCTCGAACGTCGCCGTCCGTCCGGACCGCTCGACCTCACGCTCGATCGCGCTCCAGAACAGGTCGAGGACCTGCGGCACGGCGATCATCGACGTGACCCGGTGCGCCCGCAGGGCGTCGAAGATGACCCGCGGGTTGCGGCTCCGGACGTACAGGATGTCGGCGCCGACATCGAGCGCATACAGCAGCCCGATCGCCTGCTCGAACAGGTGCGACAGCGGCAGCACGGACAGGATCCGGTGCTCGAGCGGCGGGATGATCCGATGGATCGCCTCGATCGTGGCGACGAGGTTGTCGTGGGCGATCATCACGCCCTTCGGCGTCCCGGTGGTGCCCGAGGTGAAGATCAGGTCCCACACGTCGCCGGGCCGCGGGCGCTCCCACGCCGCGACCTGCGCCGCCCAGTCGGCGGGCGGGTCGGCCTGCGCCGCGGTCGGGCGGGGATCGGCGGGTCCGGCGCCGACGCCCGGATCGGGCTCGGCCACGAGGTCGACGATCGATACGCGCGACAGCCCGGCGAGGGCGTCGAAGGCCGGTCCGTCGGTCGGGCCGTCGGGCCCGGGATCGAACGCGAGCAGGCGGGGTTGAGCGCGGGCCCTGATCCCGGCCACCGCATCGGCGCTCATCCGGAGGTCGAGTGGCACGAGGATCAGCCGGGCGCGGATGGCCCCGAGGTACACGGCGGCCAGCGCCGGGCTCGACGGCGCCCAGGTGAGCAGCCGATCGCCCGGCTCGAGCCCGAGCTCGCGCAGGCGCCACGCGGCCACCCGGGCGCGCCGGTCGAGCTCGCGATACGTCCATCGCTCGGCCAGGCCATGCTCCAGCCACAGCCCCACCGCCGGCCGATCGGCGTATCGGGTCATCGCGCCGTCGACCAGGTCGAGCAGCGTCGCGGGCGTCCGTCGAGCCTCCACGGCCGCATCGTACGGGTTGGGCGACGCAGCACACGGTGGCTTCCGAACGTTTGACCCATGCGCCGGCAGGCGGCTATGCTGCCGCGGCTCGTCGCCGGGCCGCCCGGGCGCCCCTCCGACGACCGACGACGCACCGTGCCGGTGGGCTCCGAGCATGGATCGCGTGGCACGACGACAGCCCGGGGAGGTGAATCGGGTAGTGGCAGAAGTCCGAGTGGGTGAGAACGAGACCTTCGAGAGCGCCCTCCGCCGCTTCAACAAGAAGATCCAGCAGAGCGGAATCCTCGCCGAGGCTCGCCGGCGCGAGCACTACGAGAAGCCGTCGGTGAAGCGGAAGCGCAAGGAAGCGAAGCGCAAGAAGGCCGCCCGCCAGCAGCAGAGCTAGGCCGGCGACGAGCCGACCAGGCTGGGGGGCGATCCGCCCCGCCGCGGGTGGACGAACGCCCGAGGTGCCATGCCCGTGACCGTCCGAGACCGGATCCAGACCGATGTCACGACCGCGATGCGGTCGGGCGATGCGCTGCGCCGGGACACGCTCCGGATGGCCCAGAGCGCGGTCTACAACGTCGAGAAGGCCCAGCGCCGGCCGCTGTCCGACGACGAGGCCCTGGCGGTGCTGGCGCGCGAGGTCAAGACGCGTCGCGAATCGGTCGCTGCCTTCCGCGCGGGCGGTCGCGAGGACCTCGCGACGAAGGAGGAGGCGGAGATCGGCGTGCTCCAGGAGTACCTGCCCGAACAGCTGGACGACGGTGCGATCCAGGCCCTGGTCGAGGAGGCCGTGACCGCGACGGGCGCGTCGTCGGCGCGCGATCTCGGCCGGGTCATGGGCTGGCTCTCGCCGCGCACGCGGGGACGCGCCGACGGGCGCCGCGTCGCGGAGGCCGTCGCGCGGACGCTGGCCGCCCGGGACATTGCGCTGCACGACGCGGCCGCGAGCGACGCCCGGAGCGCTCCATAGGGCGCGACGTGACAGGCCCCCGCCCGTCCGACCGACCACGATGCTGACCCAGACGACCGCGATTGCCGCTCGCTTCACCCGCCGCGACGCGGGCCGGCTGACCATGGCCGCGAGCGCGCTGATTCTCGTGCTCGGCGCGATCCTGTCGGTCGACATCCTGCCCACGCGCGTCGACCTGACGGTGGGCAGGGTGGCGCAGACCGACATCAAGGCGCCGCGGGCTCTCGATTACGTCAGCCAGATCCTGACGACGCGGGCGCGAACGGCGGCTGCCGCCGCGGTGCAGCCCCAGTACGACTACACGGCCGACAAGTCGAACGCGGTCGCCGACGCTCAGGCCCAGGCGTTCGTCCGGCTCGTGGCCCCGATCGATGCGGCGTTCGACTCCACCCTCAAGCCCGCCGAGAAGGCGGCCGCGCTCGACGCCGCCGTCCCGGGCCTGAGCGAGGAATCGCTGGCCACGCTCAAGGCGCTCACGGCGACGCAGTGGAAGGCGCTGCGCGACGAGAGTGCCCGCGTCCTGGACGTCGTCGAGCGGGCGCAGCTGAACGACACCGACGTCGCCCAGACGCGCTCGACGCTGGCCGGTCGCATGGTCGCCGACCTGACCTCGGCGCAACGGGCCCTCGGCGCCGAGCTGATCTCCCCGTTGGTCATGGCCAACAGCTCGTTCAGCCCGGCCCTGACCGCGCAGGCGCAGCAGCGCGCGGCGCAGGACACGCCTGACCAGCACGTCTCGATCCAGCAGGGCGAGATCATCGTGCGCAACGGCGAGCCGATCACGGACCTCGTGTTCGAGCAGATCCAGCAATTCGGGCTCGACCAGGCGCGGCTCGACGTCGCCAAGCTGATCGGCTGGTTCGTGCTCGCGGCCCTCCTGACCGCAATGCTCCTGGGCTGGGTGTGGCGCTTCCGGCCGGAGGTCTGGCACCGCACGAACGTGCTGTTCCTGGTCGGGCTGCTGATCGTCCTCGCGACGTTCGCGCTCAAGGTGACCGCCGGGCGCTCGATCCTGCCGTTCTTCCTGCCCACCGCGGCCGTCGGGATGCTGATCGCGATCCTCGTCGATGCCGGGGCGGCGACCGTCGTGATGGCGATCCTGGCCCTGATCGCGGGCACCGTGAACGGCCCCAGCCTCGAGCCCGCCGCGTACGTGTTCCTGGGTGGGTTCGCGGGCCTGCTCACGATCCGGCGCGGCGATCGGCTGCATGTGTTCGTGGAATCGGGCATCGCCGTCGCGGCGACGAACACGGTCGTCCTGCTCACGTTCACACTGCTCGGCTCGCGCATCATCGACCTCCAGGGCGCCGCGGAGCTGGTCAGCGCGTGCCTCGCCGCCGCCGGCGGCGCGGCGGTCGCCGCGGTCGGGACGTTCGCGGTCCTGGGCAACCTGTTCGGGATCCTGACCGTGTTCCAGCTGCTCGAGCTCGCCAGCCCGTCGCAGCCGTTGCTCCGGCGCCTGCTCATGGAGACGCCCGGCACCTACCACCACTCGATCATGGTCGGCAATCTGGCCGAACGCGCCGCGGAGTCGATCGGCGCCGACCCGCTGCTCGCCCGCGTGGCCGCCTACTACCACGACATCGGCAAGCTCGCGAACCCGATGGCATTCATCGAGAACCAGGGCGGCGCCGAGAACCTGCACGACCAGCTGACTCCGGAGCAGTCCGCCCAGGTGCTCAAGCAGCACGTCGCCGACGGGATCGACATCGCGTACCGGAACCACCTGCCCAAGCCGCTCATCGCGTTCATCCCGCAGCACCACGGGACGGCCCTGATGAGCTACTTCTACGCCAAGGCCCGGGAGGCCGCGGCGGAGCCGCTCGGCGGCCTGGACACGGCCGCGGGGCGGGCCGCGGCCGACGGGGTGGACGATCGCCGGTTCCGGCACATGGGCCCCAAGCCGCAGTCCAAGGAGGCGGCGATCATCATGCTCGCCGACAGCGTCGAGGCCTCCGTGCGCTCGCTCGAGTCGCGTGACGAGCCGACGATCCGGGCGATGGTCTCGCGGATCATCGACGAGCGCATGGGCGACGGCCAGTTCGACGAGTGCGACCTCACGTTGCGCGACGTCGAGAAGATCCGGGAGGCCTTCGTCGGGCAGCTGCTGGGCATGTACCACACCCGGATCCCGTATCCGCAGAACAAGATCGTCGAGATCGAATCGCGACGGGCCGCGGGATCGGGTGGCTCAGGCGCCTGATCGATCGCCCATCGCACCGGTGGAGCGGACGTTCCGTCGGTCGGGCTGGCGGATCGACGTCCGGGTCGCCGAGGGCATCGTGCTCCCGATCGCGCGCGGCCGATTGGCGACGGCCGTCGCCCGGGCGCTCGACGCTGCCGGCGCGCCACGACCGGGCATGGTCGGGCTGATCCTCACCGGCGACCGGGCGATCGCGACCCTCAACCGGCGCCACATGGGTCACCGGGGTCCGACCGACGTGCTGTCGTTTCCGCTGCTCGACCCGGCGGACTTCCCGGCCCATGACGGCGAGCCGCCGGGCCGCCGTGCCGCGGCCGGTCGAGGCCGGTTCGTCCCGCCTCCGACCGGCCGAACGGACCTCGGGGAGATCGTGGTCTCGGTCGAGCGGGCCATCGAGCAGGCCGGATCCGGACGAGGCGGCCAGACGGGCGACGTGCGCTCAACCGGGTCGATGGAGCTGCGCCTCCTCGTCACCCACGGCGCCCTCCACCTGTGCGGCTGGGACCACGCCGAGGCGGCCGAGGAGACGGCAATGCGGGCGCTCGAGCGGCGGCTCCTGGCGCGCGCGGACTGATCAGCTCGGGCGGAGGAGCACGCAGCAGCGACCCTCGGCCGGTTCGAGCACGGCGTCGAGGCGCGTGTCCGACAGCTCGGCGAGCGCCCCGCCCATGATCGCGCCGTTGAGGCCGCAGACGAGGGCTCGATGGGCACGCGCGAGGGCGTCGAACGGGCAGTTGCGCAGGATGATCCGACCGTCCGGGACCGCGAGCGGCTCGAACCCGTGCTCGTCGAGCACGACCTTCAGCTCCTGCACGAGGCGCGACCGGCCCGGCCGGCGACCGGCACGCTCGCGCGCCTCACGGGCCAGCGCACGTCCGAACGAGGCCGCAGCGGTCTCGACTGCGGCCACGACCGCGGGGTCGAGGTTCGACCAGCCGGCGAGGCCCGCGACCGGCGATCCATCGGGGATCGGCTCGACCTCCTCGGCGGACATCTCGAGACCGCGAGCCAGCAGCTCGGCCAGGTCGGCGTAGCGTCGAGCGGGGATCGACAGCTCGATCGGCCGGCCGGCCGATCGGTACAGCTTCGAGGGTCGCCCGGCGCCGGGCCCCGTCCGGCCGCTCAGGCGCCGGAACTCGACCTCGAGCAGGCCCGCATCGGCGAGGCGGTCGAGGTGGAACGCGGCCAGGGCGCGGCTGATGCCGACCGCCGCCGCCGCGGCGTCACGCCCGATCGGGACGGCTGAGGCGGCCACCTCCAGATATAGCGCTCGCCGGACCGGCTCCATGAGGGGAGCGATCGCATCGAGCTGCGCCTCGAGGGCTCGGGTCGTCACGCGCCCAGTCTAATGCACATCCGCGCTGTTTCAACAGTTGACATCCTCTGGTTGCGCTTCTATAACATACATATGCTGTTCTTAGATCAGGAGCCCGACCCGAAGGCCGGCGAGGTGACGACCGCCGACCCGGCGCCCTCGATCGCCGCCGGCCTCGTGACGGTCGCGGCCGGGGTGGCGACGTCGGCGCTCGGTGAGCTCGCCGGCCCCGAATCGCTGGCCGGGGCGGGGCACGTGGTGGTCCTGGTCGGAATGGCGCTCGCGATGGCCGGCCTGCTGGCCGACCTCAGGACAAGCCGCGCCGGGGAGGCGCGGGCACAGGAGGATCCAGGCCATGCCCATCGGTGACTTCGTCAGCACGCTCCCACCAATCGTCTTCCTCGTCATCCACGCCGCCCTGTTCCTGATCGGGGTGTACTTCGCCCAGCGTTCGCTGGCCGCCGGGTCCCAGGGCCTCGCGGCGGGCTTCGCCTTGTTCGCCCTGGCCGAGATCAGCTACATGACCTATCACCTCGACTGGACGACGTTCCTGTTCGCCCACACGATCTCGGAGGTCCTCGACGGCCTCGCGTTCATCGTGATCTTCCTGACCGCGGTGCAGCGGGTGATGCGGCCCGCCGAAGCGGTCCGCTGAGCTCGAGATGCGTTCCCTGCAAGCGATCCGCGTCCTGGCGGCAGTGACCCTCGCGCTCGGTGCCGCGGGCTGTGCCTCGGCCGCGCCCTCCGGCAGCCCGGTCGCGACCGACCGGGTCGATCTCCCGCCGTCGTACAAGTTCGTGCCGGCAGTGATCACCGTGAAGGCCGGCGCGACGGTCACGTGGACCAACCACGACAACTTCACCCACTCGGTCCAGCTCGACGGCACCGCCGCGCCGGGCCAGGTCATGCACCCGGGCGAGCAGACGACCCATACGTTCGCCACGCCCGGCACGTACCACTACGTGTGCTCGTTCCACGCCAACAACATGCAGGGCGAGGTCATCGTCACCTCCTGAACGAACCGCGGGCGCGGGTGCTCCCCCTCTGGCACCCGCGCCCGCCCCACGGCCCTGCGGTACCATCGCCCGAGGCCCGGTCCGAGTCGGATCCGGGCCGTTCGGCGTGAGCGCGCTCCGGACCGCCGGCCCGACGGACCGGGTGCGCGCCCAGCCTCGAGCCGGAGGTCAGGTGAAGCTCGTCGTCGGCCTGGGCAATCCGGGCAGCCAGTACGCGGACACGCGCCACAACGTCGGCTGGATGGTCCTCGACCGCGTCGCCGACCGGGCCGGCTGGGCGGGGCGCGGACGCACCCGCGATGCCTCCTCGGTCGTGCACGGCCGGTTCCACGGCCTCGACGTGACCCTCGCCAAGCCGCTCACGTTCATGAACGACAGCGGGATCGCGGTCCGCAAGCTGCTCGCCCGGGAGCACGCCACGCTGGGCGAGATGCTCGTCGTGGTCGACGACTTCAACCTGCCGTTCGGCAAGCTCCGGTTTCGCGAGGGCGGCGGCCCGGGCGGCCACAACGGGCTGCGCTCGATCATCGACGAGCTGGGCAGCGAAAAGTTCAGCCGGCTGCGAGTCGGGATCGGGGCGCCCGGTCGGGGGTTCATCGACCATGTGCTCAGCCGGTTCGAGCCCGACGAACGGCAGCGTCTCGGCGAGCTGCTCGACGCGGCCGCCGACGCGGTCGAGGCCTGGTCGCAGGACGGCACGAACCGGGCCGCCAACCGCTTCAACATGTTCGAGCTGCGGCCCGCGGACACGGAGCTGAATGCCGCGCCGGGCGAGGTCGACGGGCCGCCCGGACCCGACGGGGTGCGGCGAACGCGGACCGGCTGGCGACGTGTCCGGCCGGAGGACGTGCCGTGACCGACGAGCGCCAGCCGCCGATGCGCGGCCGCTCGACCCGGGAGCGCCGACTGGCCGAGAAGGTGGCCCGCGAGTGGGCCGACCGGCGAGCGGCCACCGCCCGCGCCGCGGCCGAGCGTGCGGTCGACTTCGACACGGCCGAGGTCGACGCGGAGGTCGCCGATCTCAGCGCGGCCGGCGAGCGCGCCGAACGGACTGCGGCCCGGCCGCCCGCGAGCCGTCCGAGCGCTGCGGACGGGTCCGTGCCGGTGCGCAGCGCGCGCCGGCTGCCCGACCTGTCGGCCCTGCCCCCGCTGCTGGCGGATTCGGGCGCGTTCGCCGCGCTCCGGGAGCGGATCGGGAGCGTGGACGAGGTGCCCGGACCGCGGGGTGGTCGCGGCCGCCACGCCGGGATCACCGCGCTGCCGCATGGCGCGAAGACGTATCTCGCGGCGGCGCTCGTGCTTGGCGCCGGCGAGCGCGTGTGCTGGGTGGCCCGCGATGCCGAGATCGGCGATCGCGTGGCCGAGGAGCTCGGGGCGTGGCTCGGCGACCCGGGCGCGATCGCCGTCCTCGAGCCGCGAACCGCGCTCGCCTACGAGCGCAGCGAGCTCGTGCCCGACGAGACGGCCGCGCGCGTGGCGGCCCTGTCCGACTGGCGGAGCGGCCACACGCGAGTCCTCGTCGCCTCGGTCCAGGCGCTGCTCCAGCACACCCTTGCGCCCGAGGACCTGCCGGCGGCGCCGCGGGTGCTCCGGATCGGCGCCCGGCTCGACCAGTCGGCCTTCCTGCGCGACCTGCTCGACCTCGGCTATGCGCCGGTCCTCGAGGTCGCCGGTCGCGGCGAGTTCGCCCGGCGCGGCGGCATCGTCGACGTCTTCCCGCCGTCGGAGCAGCTGCCGATCCGGGTCGAGCTGTTCGGCGACGAGGTCGATTCGCTGCGCGCGTTCGATCCCACCGACCAGCGCACGGTCCGCGCGGTCGACTCGCTGGCCCTGCTGCCCGCGACCGAGTTCCTGCTGCCCATCCGCGGGATCGACGCGATCCGCGATCGGCTCGGGCGCCTGGCGCGCCGCCTGCCGGAGCGGCTGGCCGCGGACCTCGAGCGGTTCGCGGGCCCCGAGGCGCCGGCGACACTCGACGCGAACCCGACCCGCGCCCTCCACGTCGGCGACGCAGCCGAGGTGTGGGCCGGTCTGCTCGCCCCCTCGACCGGGCTCGACCACGTCGCGCCGGAAGCGGGCACGCTCCTGATCCTCGACGAGCCGGCCGATCTCGCCGACGCTGCGGAGTTTCTGTGGCGTCAGGCCGACGAGCGGGGAGCGGAGCTGACCGAGGCGGGCGACCTGCCGGCCGGCTGGCCGGCGACGTACCTCGGGCCGCGGGACTGGAAGGCCCGCCTCCTTGCGGCCCGCACGCTCGAGCTGACCTGGGAGACGGATCCGCCCGCGGACGCCGGCTACGCGCGGGGCCGGCTGTCATCGGGCGACCTGTTCGGCTGGCGCGAGCCGCAGCTGCCACCGACCCGAACGGCCGCCCTGGACGAGGCGGTCCGGCGCTGGCAGGCAGACGGTGCGCGGATCGTGCTGACCTCCGACCAGGGCGCGCGCCTGGCCGAGCTCCTGGCCGAGGCTGGACACCCGGTTGGGCTCGTGAGCCGGATCGGCGAGGCACCGCCTCCGGGCGCGATCGCGCTGGTGGAGCGGTCTCTCAACGGCGGCTTCGCTGGAGGCCCTGACCGATTGGTCTTCGTCACCGACCGCGAGCTGTTCGGATCCGTGCGCGTCCGGCGTCCGAAGGCCCTTCGCCGCGTCGTGCCGCGCGACATCCTCGAGCGGCTGACGCCGGGCGACCTCGTCGTGCACGTCGACCACGGGATCGCCCGGTACGAGCGGATGCTCCGGCGCGGCGGCGGCAGCGGCGACGACCGTGACTTCCTCGAGCTGAGCTTCGCCGGCGGCGACAAGATCTTCGTGCCGGTCGAGCAGATCAATCGGCTGTCGCGCTACAGCGGCGGCGAGCACCCGCAGCTTTCGCGGCTTGGCGGCACGGACTGGCTGCGGACCAAGCAGCGGGTTCGGCGCGCGGTCACCGAGCTGGCGACGGAGCTGCTGGACCTGTACGCCGCCCGGGCGGCCTCGCGCGGCCACGCGTTCGCCGAGGACACGCCCTGGCAAGCGGAGCTCGAAGCGAGCTTCCCGTACGAGGAGACGCTCGACCAGCTGCGCGCGATCGCGGAGACGAAGAGCGACATGGAGCTGGGCCGGCCAATGGACCGGCTGGTGGTGGGCGACGTCGGCTACGGCAAGACGGAGGTCGCGCTGCGAGCCGCGTTCAAGGCGATCCAGGACGGGATGCAGGTCGCCGTGCTCGTGCCGACGACCGTGCTCGCCGACCAGCACCATCGCACGTTCAGCCAGCGCTTCGGGGCGTTCCCGGTCAGCGTCCGGTTGCTCTCGCGGTTCGTGGCCGCCCGCGACCAGGAGACGACGGTGGCCGGGCTCGCCGACGGCGCGGTTGACCTCGTGATCGGCACCCATCGGCTGCTGTCGCGGGACGTGTCGTTCCACAATCTGGGCCTCGTCGTCGTCGACGAGGAGCAGCGCTTCGGGGTCGCCGCCAAGGAGCGGCTCAAGCGGCTCCGGCGCGAGGTCGACGTGCTCACCCTGTCCGCGACCCCGATTCCGCGAACGCTGAACCTCGCCCTCGCCGGTGTCCGCGACCTGAGCGTCATCGAGACGCCACCCGAGGACCGGCTGCCGATCCAGACCCGGGTCGCGGAGGCGTCCGGGGGCCTCGTGCGCGACGCGATCCTGCGCGAGCTGGACCGTGGCGGCCAGGTCTTCTACGTCCACAACCGGGTCGAGACGATCGAGCCCCAGGCCGAGCAGCTCCGGCGGATGCTGCCGGCGGCACGGATCGTCGTCGGCCACGGACAGATGCCCGAGGGCGCGCTCGAGCGAGTGATGCTGACCTTTGCCGGCGGGGCGGCCGACGTGCTGGTGTGCACGACGATCATCGAGTCGGGGCTCGACATCCCGAACGCCAACACGATCGTGATCGATCGGGCGGACACGCTCGGGCTCGCGCAGCTCTACCAGCTCCGGGGCCGGGTCGGCCGGTCGTCGCGGCGGGCGTACGCGTACCTGCTGTACCGGCGCCGGGAACGACTGTCGGACGAGGCGCGCAAGCGGCTCCAGGCGATCTTCAACGCATCGGAGCTCGGCGCGGGCTTCCAGATCGCGCTGGCCGATCTCGAGATCCGCGGCGCTGGCAACATCCTGGGTGGCGAGCAGTCGGGCCACATGGCGGCGGTCGGCTTCGACCTGTACTCGCGCCTGCTGGCGGAGGCGGTCGAGGAGAAGAAGGCGTCGCTGGAGGGCCGACCGGCGATCGTCGAACGGCCCCAGGCGGTGCTCGACCTGCCGCTCGAGGCGCATCTGCCCGACGAATACGTGCCCGACGTGGCCCAGAAGCTCGAGCTGTACCGACGGCTCGCGCGCGCTCGGTCGGGCGGGGACCTCGCGGCCTTCCGCCAGGAGGTGACCGATCGGTTCGGCCCGATGCCGGCGCCCGTCGTCCGGCTCGTCGAGGTGGCCGAGCTGCGGCTCGCGGCAGAGGGCGCCGGCGTGTCGTCGATCTCGCGCGAAGATGGGCTGCTCGTCGTGCGCTTCGGGGAAGGCCTGTCGCGCGCGAGCGCGATGCGCCTGCTCGGCGCCGGCGGCGCGCCGCTGCCCGGGATCCGGGCGGGCGAGGTCGCGTTTGCGTCCAACCAGGTCCGGATCCGCCTGCCGCGTGATCCGGCCCGATCGTGGGCGCTCACCCAGGCGGTCGTCGCGCGGTTGTCGGCCGGGGATGCCGGGGACGCGCCGGCCGACGTCCGCGCTGCCAAGGCGGCCCGGACCGACGCGGACGGTGCCGCGCCCGCCGGCGTGTCGCGCATGGCACGTCCCTCCTGACGCGACGGCGGCGCCTCGATCCGTGGCCCCGCCTCCGATCAGCGATGGACGAAGTCGAGACCGACGGCCGGCGCGTACCCTGAGCGTGCGTGCGAGGGGACAGGCCATGGGTGAGCAGGTGTGAGTGAATGGCGAAGTACCTGGTGCTGATCTATGGGAACGAGCGCACCTGGGCCGATCTGCCCGCCGAGTGGCACGCGGCGAACGCTGCTCGGCACCAGGCACTCATCGCCTCGGCCGGGCCCTCGATCCTGGGCGTCAACGAACTCGAATCGACGGCGCACGCGGTCAGCATCCGCGCGGATTCGTCGGGCAATCCGTCTGTCACACGCCGGCCGTTCCTCGACACGCCCGAGATCGTCGGCGGCTACTACCTCCTCGACGCTCCCGATATCGACGCCGCGATCAGGCTCGCCTCTCTGATCCCGGAGGCGACGGCGGCGCACGGTGGCGTGGAGATCCGGCCCATCGCCGCGTCGGCCTGACGGGGCTGGGCGTCGACCAGGGCGTCAGGCTTTGCGGGTCGAGTGGCATCGTCGGCGTACCGTAGGGGCATGATTCGCGTTGGCTCGATCGTGATCCGCGTCGACGACATCCGGCGCCAGGCGACGTTCTGGGAGGCCGCCCTCGACTACGTCAGGCGCCCGGGCGACGACGATGATTTCGTCCTCCTGCGCCCGCGGGACGGCAGCGGGCCGAATGTCTCGCTCGATCGCGTCCACTCGACGGCCCAGGTGCCGCCGCGGATCCATCTCGACCTGTATGCCGAGGATCAGGCGGGCGAGGTGGCGCGCCTCGTCTCCCTCGGCGCCACCGAGGTCCACTGGGACAAGCGTCCGCCCGACGCTGACTACGTGATCCTGGCCGACCCTGAAGGCAACCGGTTCTGCGTCGTCGACATCAGCCCGGCGGGCTGAGTCGCAGGCTGACGCCGACGCTGACGCCGACGCCGACGCCGACGACCGTCGAGGACTATCTCGCGGCGCTGCCGCCCGAGCGCCGCGCCGTCCTCGAGCGCTTGCGGGCGACGATCCGCGCCGCCGCGCCGAGCGCGCTAGAGACGATCGCCTACGGGATGCCCGCGCTCCGGACTCGCGCCGGCCGGTTCCTCGTCTCGTATGCCGCATTCGGGCGTCATTACAGCCTGTTTCCGGCCAGCGGCGCGGTCGTGGCGGCCCTCGGCGAAGCGGTGCGGCCATACCTCGCCGGCAGGGGCACGATCCGGTTCGCGGTCGGCGCCGAGATCCCGACCGACCTCGTCGCGAGCGTGGTCGCGGCGCGGCTCGTGGAGGTTGCCGACCGAGACGGTCGCTGACCGAGCAGGTCGCCGACCGGGGCCTCGTCGCCCGATGTGACGTTCAGCCGGCGGGCCGCGTCTGTCGGGTGAAGCGCACCGAGGGTCGCGACCGGTCGTCCCGGGCGGACGGCTCGGGCGCCGACTGCGAGCTACACCATGGCGCTTTGCCGCACGGCCAGGGCACGACGAATCCCGATCCTCGTGCTCGTCTTGATCCTGGGTGGCTGCGCTGTCCCCAACCTGACGAGCCCGGGGGCGATCCCCGCCGGCTCGCCCCAACCGAGCCTCGCGCTGCCCGAGCCGTCGCCGTCCCAATCGGCGGCGCCCGTACCGCCACGCGTCACCAGCTCGACGCCGCCGACCGCGCCGCCGCCGACGGCCAGCTGCGCCGCCCGAACGCTGGCCTCGCTGACCGAGGCGCAGCGGATCGGACAGCTGTTCGTGATCGGGCTGACCGACGACCGGCTGACCGCGGCCGAGCGTGCGGCAATCGCCCGCTACCACTTCGGGTCGGTGTCGTTCACGACCCAGACAGCGGCCGGCGCCGTCGCGATTCGCGGCGTCTCGGACGCGGTCCAGGCGCAGGCGACGCGGGCCGCGACCGGCTCGGTCCGGTTCTTCGTGGCCGCCAACCAGGAGGGCGGCCTGATCCAGGCGCTGTCCGGTCCCGGGTTCGACCGCATCCCGTCCGCGCTCGTGCAAGGGACGCTCGCGCCGGCCGTGCTCCGGCAGGACGCGCTGCGCTGGGGCCGGCAGCTCCGAGCGGCCGGCGTGAACCTCGACTTCGCGCCCGTCGCGGATGTCGTCCCGCCCGGCACGGACGCAACCAATGCCCCGATCGGCGAACTCCAGCGCGAGTACGGGCACGATCCGACGACTGCGGCAGCCCTCGTGACTGCGTTCGTCGCGGGCATGCGACGGGCGGGGGTGGCGACGACTGCGAAGCACTTCCCGGGCCTCGGCCGGGTGGTCGGCAACACGGATGTCACGGGCGACGTGGTCGACACGGTCACGACCCGCCACGATCCGTCGCTGGCGCCGTTCGCGGCGGCGATCCACGCTGGCACGCCGTTGGTCATGGTCTCCCTCGCGACCTACGAGCGGATCGACCCCGCGCACCTGGCCGTCTTCTCGCGGGTCCTGATCGACGGGCTGCTGCGCGGCGACCTGGGCTTCGACGGCGTCGTGATCTCGGATGCGCTCGGCGCGACGGCGGTGGCCTCGATCCCGCCGGGCAGGCGGGCGCTTGATTTCCTCGCCGCCGGCGGCGACCTGATCGTCTCGAATCAGCTGCCGGGCGCCGAGGCAATGGCCGCGGCGATCGCGACCGCGGCGGTTGCGAGCCGAGCGTTCCGCCAGCGCGTCGACGCCGCCGCGATGCACGTCCTGGCGGCGAAACAGGCGGCCGGTATCCTGCCCTGCGGCTGAGTGCGACGGGTGACCGCACCCGGCGCCGTCGGCGCAGACTCGGCGCGGATCGGCGCCCGGGTCTACCGTAGCCGGATGACTCCCTGGTTCGGCCTTCACCTGCCCAACTACACGTTCCCGGACACGCCGCCCGAGCGGCTGTTCGAGCGTCTCGTGGGCCTCGCCTGCGCGGCCGAGTACGCCGGCTTCACGCTCGTGACGGTGATGGACCACTTCTACCAGATCCGCGGGGTCGGACCCGAGACCGAGCCGATGCTCGAGT
>OEKD01000307.1_pt11 | contig 21701 bp, 16 predicted proteins | sample 1487541 | NCBI WGS metagenome assembly OEKD01 (sample SAMEA104379579, study PRJEB20068) | metagenome | biome: 1000743; feature: 77; material: 1998 | place: USA | collected 2012 | depth 25 m | reverse complement strand
GAGCTGGCGATTCCCCTCGTCGGCCACGAGGTCAAGCCGTTGCTCGTCGCCCGCGTCGTGGACGACCCGTCGGCACCGGCCCTGCCGGTCGCATTCGACACCCAGATCGCGGCGTACCTGCTGAACGCCTCGCTGCGCAGCCAGTCGATCGCCGACGTCGCCGCCGAACGGCTCGATGCGATCCTGCCGCCGCCCGCGGCGGGTCTGCCGCCGTACGCACGGGCGGGGCTCGAGGCGCTCGCGTCGATCGCGGTCCGCGAGTCCCTGGCGGCGGCGTTGGCCGAAGAGTCCCTCGACCGGCTGTTCGCCGAGATCGAGCTGCCCCTCATCCCGATCCTGGCCCGGATGGAGGCCACCGGCGTGGCCATCGACCTCGGCGCGCTGGGCGTGCTCGAGCGCGAGTTCGGGGCCGAGATCGCGCGGCTCGAGCGCGAGATCCACGAGGACGTCGGCCACGAGTTCAATCTCGGCAGCCCGAAGCAGCTCGAGCAGGTCCTGTTCTTCGAGCTGAACCTGCCCAAGGGGCGGCGGACCAAGACCGGCTACTCGACCGACGCGTCCGTGCTCGAGGATCTCCGGGCCGCTCACCCGATGATCGACAAGCTGCTCGAGTGGCGGATCTATACCAAGCTCCGCTCGACGTACGTCGAGGCGCTGCCCCATCTGATCGCCGACGACGGGCGCCTGCACACGACGTTCCACCAGGCGGTGGCCTCGACCGGTCGCCTGTCGTCATCCGACCCGAACCTCCAGAACATCCCGATCCGGACACCGCTCGGTCGCCGGATCCGGCACGCGTTCGTTGCCGGCGAGCCGGGCTGGACGCTGCTCGCGGCCGACTACTCGCAGATCGAGCTTCGGATCCTCGCCCACGTGTCCGGCGACGACCACCTGCGCGACGCATTCGCCCGCCAGGCCGACATCCATCGCGAGACGGCGGCCCGGGTCCTGCACAAGGACGCCGCGGACGTGACCGCGGACGAGCGCTCGATGGCCAAGATGGTCAACTTCGGGATCGCGTACGGGATGAGCGACTTCGGGCTCTCGAGCCGGACCGGGATCAGTCGCCAGGAGGCGCAGGAGTTCATCAACAACTACTTCGCGAGCTACTCCGGGATCAGCTACTACATGCTCCACATCAAGGAGCTGGCCCGGAGTCAGGGCTGGGTCAGCACCCTGCTCGGCCGCCGCCGGCAGATCCCGGAGCTGCAGGCCCGCAATCCCGCGCTGCGCGGGGCAGGGGAGCGGATGGCGATCAACATGCCCATCCAGGGCACCGCGGCCGACGTCATGAAGATCGCGATGATCCACGTGGCGGACGTGCTGCGTGACGGCGGCTTCCGTGCGCGGGTCCTCCTCCAGGTCCACGACGAGCTGCTGTTCGAGGTGCCGCGCGAGGAGCTCGACCGCCTGGCCCCCGTCGTGCGGGCGACGATGGAGGGCGCCCTGCCGCTCGACGTGCCGCTCACCGTCGACGTCAAGGTCGGCGACAGCTGGGAGGGCATGACGCCCCTCACCCGAGCCGACGCGGTGGCGGCCGAGGCTGCCGAGCCGCCGGTCGAGCTCGGCGCCGCTCCGGTCGCCTGACCAGGATCGTCGGTGCCTGAGCTGCCCGAGGTCGAGACCGTCGCGCGCGACCTGCGCGCGCTCGTCGTCGGCGCGCGGATCGAGGGCGTCCGCGTGACCTGGGAGCGGACGCTCCGCTCGGGCGATCCGGCAGCGTTCGCCGGGGCCGTGATCGGGCGGACCATCAGCGCCGTGGGCCGCCGGGCCAAGCTGGTGGTCCTCGAGCTCGACGGCCCCGAGCGTGGCGCGATCACGATTCACCTGAAGATGACCGGCCAGCTGTTCGTCGTGCCGGCCGACGCGCCCGACGACCGCTACGTTCGCGTCACGCTCGAGCTCGGGGACGGACGCGAGCTCCGGTTCCGCGACATCCGCAAGTTCGGGAGGATCGGGCTGTCGCGGCGTGATCCGGTCACGAACGAGCTCGTCGGCGAGCTCGGCGGCGTGAAGGGCTTCATCGGGTTCGGCCCGGAGCCGCTCGACCCGGCGTTCACGATCGGCCGGTTCCGGGCCCGGCTGCGCGGGCGGCGCGGCCGCCTGAAGCCGCTGCTCATGGATCAGGCGTTCGTCGCGGGGGTCGGCAACATCTACGCCGACGAGGCGCTCTGGGCGGCCCGCCTGCATCCGCTCCGACGGGTGGCGTCGATTCGTCGGACGGATGAGCTGCGGCTGTACCGCGAGCTGCGCCGGATCCTGGCCGAGGCCGTGGAGCGCCGCGGCTCCTCGGTCGACGACTACACGGCGCCCGAGGGCGACGGCTCGATGCAGGACCACCTGGCGGTCTATCAGCGCACTGGCGAGCCGTGCCCGCGCTGCGGCCGCCCGATCCGGCGGATCGTCGTCGGTGCCCGCTCGACGCACCTGTGCACGTTCTGCCAGCGCCTGCCGCGCGCCGATCGACCGGGTGCCGAGGCGATCCTCGCCGGGCTGGTGCCGCGGCCCGGACGGCGTGCCGGGTCGCCCCACCGTGGGCGGCGCTGGACGGAGCTCGATGCCCCGGACGCGGCCGGGCCCGCGATCGGACAGCGCCCAGCGGAGCTCGCCCGGGCCCGTACCGCTCGAACCCGCCGGGCCGCGGCAGCTCGCCGGGCGGCTGCGCGGGCGGGATCGTCGGCCGGCGCGGGTGGCCCGGCCGACACGAGTCCCGTCGCCGGCGGGAGTCGCGTTGACCGGTCGCGCGCCTGACGATGTCGATCCTTCGCCTCGAAGGTGTCGGCCGCGAGGTCGGCAGCCTCGTGATCCTCGATCGGATCGACGCCGCGATCGCCGTGGGCGACCGGGTCGGGCTGGTCGGGCCGAACGGGGCGGGCAAGACGACGTTGCTCCGGATCGCGGCGGGCATCGACGAACCGGATCGCGGCACGGTTCGTCGGTCGCGTGGCACGAGCGTCGGCCTGCTCGCGCAGGAGGCACACCTGGACGAGGCGTTCATGGCCGCCCCCGACCTGCGCTCGGCGGTCCGCCACGCGGCATCGACGGTCGAGACGCTGGAGGCCGAGCTGGCCGTCCTCGAGCACGCGGGACGGGCCGGCGAGCCGGCCTATGCCGAGCTGCGTCATCGGTTCGAGGTCCTCGACGGCTACACGCTCGACGTCCGAGTCGATGCGGCGCTGTCCGGCCTGGGCTTCTCGCGCGCGGAATGGGCGGCGCCACCGGCAACCCTGTCGGGCGGTCAGCAGACGCGCGCCGCGCTCGCTCGTCTCGTCATCGCCGACCCCGACCTGATGCTCCTCGACGAGCCGACGAACCACCTCGATCTCGGCGCGCTCGAGTGGATGGAGGAGCACCTCCGCAGGCGGCGCGGGTCGCTCCTCGTCGCATCCCACGACCGCGCGTTCCTCGACGCGACCGTCGTCCGGATCTGGGAGCTGCGGGACCGGCGGCTCACCGTCTTCCGCGGCGACTACAGCGCGTACCACCGCCAACGCGACGAGCGGGACACGCGGGCCGGCAAGGAGGCACAGAGTCATGCCGGCGCGGTCGCGCGCGAGCGCGAGCTCGTCCAGCGCTATCGCTCGTTCCGGAAGTTCTCGAAGATGCACGAGCATGAGGCGCGCCTCGAGCGGCTGCTCGCGGAGGCGGTCGAGGCGCCGAAATCGCGCCGTGGCCTGCGCCTGCCGGTCGAGGCCCTGGCCGGAAGCGGCGCCGAGCGATCGGGCGAGCTGGTGCTCCGCGCCGACGAGCTCGTGGTCGGCCACCTGCCGGGCAGGGGCGCGCTGCTGCCCGACGGATCGCCGGCGACGGAGCCGCGGATCGTGGCCCGGGCGCCGTTCCTGTCGGCCGCGCGGGGCGAGCGGATCGGGATCGTGGGGCCGAACGGCGCCGGCAAGACGACCCTGCTGCGGACGATCGCCGGGGACCTGCCGGCGCTCGACGGCAGCCTGACCTTCGGGCACAACGTCGGGCTCGGCTACCTCGCCCAGCTCCGCCGCGCCGCGATCCCGGGTGCGACCGTCCTCGATGCCGTGCTCGAGGCCCTGCCCGTGACGCCGGCCGAGGCGCGCGGCTATCTCGCCCGGTTCCTGTTCCGGGGCGACGACGTGTTCAAGGAGGTGCGGGCTCTGTCCGGCGGGGAGCGATCGCGGCTCGAGCTTGCGCTGCTCGGGATCCTGCCGGCCAACCTGCTCCTGCTCGACGAGCCGACGAACCACCTCGACGTCGGCGCGCGCGAGGCGATCGAGTCGTTCCTGCACGAGCACGCGGGCACGATCCTCGTCGTGTCCCACGACCGGCGGCTGCTCGAGACCATCGCCGACCGCCTGTGGGTGGTCGACGACGGCTGGGTTGTCGAGTTCGACGCCGGCTATCGAGCCTGGCGGGCGGCGGTCGCGGACGGCTGGACGGCTGCCGAGGCCGTCGAGCGCGAGCGCGCCCGACTGCGGACCGGCGGCGCGCGGACAGGTGCGCCCACGACGGGCCGCGGGACGCCCGTTCCGACCGGGACGGGTGCGCCCCTTCCGGTCGCGCGGCCGACGAAGGAGCGCGCGACGGGCGCCTCATCGGTCGCCGTGCGGACCCGCCGGCCGAAGCTGTCGAAGGACGCCTATCGTCGCCAGCTCGTCGGGGTCGAAGGGGAGCTGACGCGGCTCGGGCTGCGGCGCAACCACCTCGAGCTCGCGTTGGGCGATCCGGCCGTGACCGGCAACTTCGTCGAGCTGGCCCGGGTGACGAGCGAGCTCGCCGACGTCGACCAGGCCCTCGAGGCGGCGGAGGAGGCGTGGCTGGAGCTTGAGGAGCGAGCCCCGTGAGCTCCGGTCGCGTGACCGGCCGAGCGTCGAACGGACGGACCCGACGGACGGTTCGGATCGGACTGACCGGGCCGATCGGCTGCGGCAAGTCCACTGTCGCGGGCTGGCTCGCCGAGCGGGGCGCGGTGGTCATCGATGCCGACGCCGTCGCGCGCGAGGTCGTCGAGCCGGGCGAGCCGGCCCTCACCGCGGTGCTGGCGCGGTTCGGGCCGCGCTACCGGCGCCCAGACGGGTCGCTCGACCGGGCGGCGCTGGGCGCGCTCGTGTTCGCTGATCCGGTCGCCCTCCGTGCCCTCGAGGCGATCGTCCACCCGGCCGTCCGGACGCGGATCGTGGCCGCGCTCGGGGCTGCCGAGCAGTCCGGTGCGCCGGCCGTGGTCGTCGAGGCGATCAAACTCGTCGAGGGTGGCCTCGCGGCGTCCTGCGACGAGGTCTGGCTGGTCACGTGCGACCCGGCCACGCAGCTCGCCCGCCTGGCCGGTCGGGGCATCGACGCGGCGACGGGCGAGCAACGGGTCGGGGCACAGGGCGACGTGACCGCGCGCCTCGCAGGCAGCGCGAACCGGGTCCTCGACACGAGCGGGCCATCGGCCTCGGTACGGGCGGCGGTCCTGGACGCGTACGCGTTGGCAGTGCGCGGCTGAACGCGAGAGGCCGCCCGGTCCGTAGCGGCGGACCGGGCGGCCCGGGAGGCGCGCCGGGTCAGCGGCGCAGACGCACCGGCCCGGTCGGAGCGCCGGGCTCCGCCGAGCCGCCCGCGGACCCGAGGCCTACGGGGATGGAGCCGGAGAGGTGCCCGGCGCGGTGCTCGATGCCGTCGGGCCGGGCGTCGGCTGGGGCGTCACGAACGGTCCGCTGCCGGCCGGGTAATTCTCGGGGATCGGCAGGCCGTAGTGCTGGATGATCCGGTTGGTGGTCTCGCCCAGGGACGCGGCGTCGAGGACGCGCGCGTCCTGGTCGGGCCGCAGCGCCAGGCTGAACGTCGCGGTCCCGGATGCCTGGAGCTGGCTGATCTCCTCGGCGACCGCGAGCGTGGTCTTGAGCACGTACGAGGTCCCGGTCTTGGCCAGCACCAGCATGTCCTGGTAGGTGAGCTTGGTGGACTTGTCCGTGTAGTAGCGGCCCTTCAGGATCACGTCCTGGGGCACGTTCACGGTCGCGGTGATGAACACGTCAACGGTCTGGTTGGGCTGGACGAGGCCGCCCACCGCGCGGTCGTCGGGCACGGTGATCGACACCGCCCGCCAGGCCGGCGAGCTCGGCGAGACGGTCTCGTCGGGTCCCAGGATCTGGAACGCCTGGCCGCCCGATCCGGCGGCCGAGCCGAGCAGGTTGGTCGTCACGAGCTGGCCCTGCAGGATCGTCACGACCGGCACCTTGCCGATGACCTTGTCCGTGCTCGTGACGACGCCGTTGGCGTTCGTGTCGTCGATAGCGACCTGGCGCACGGCGACGTCGCCCTCCTCGATCGGTTTGCGGGCGGGGATGGTCCGCAGCGCGACCACGACCGGGACCTTGGGCCCGCTGCCGCCGCCGGCCTGCTGCTGAGCCTGGTTGATCAGGTAGAACGCCGCTCCCCCCGCGGCGAGGGCGAGGATCACGCCGAACGCGATGATCCACTTGCCCCGCCGGCTGTTGTCGCGGTACTCCATCTCCATTCGGTTGCTGCCTCCGGGGGTCGACGCGGCGCGAGTCGCCGGCCGGATGTGCTGTCGCGCCCGGCCCGTCAGGACCAGGGCACGAGCCTGGCCGTCTGACCGCGGCTCAGGGCTGGATCGTTCATGTCGGCATAGACGCCGCTGATCGCATACGCGTCGACGTCGTTCGAGGTGATCGCGGTGATCCGGAACACGGCGAAGCCCTGGATGTCGACGTACTCGTTCGACGTGCCGGCCGTGGCGATGTCGAGCAGGATCGGGACCTGGTGGGTGACCGTCTTGCCGTCGCTGTTGGTGCCCGTCGCGCGGATCGTGAGCGGGTACTCGCCCGGCCCGAGCGATCCGCCGTTGATCGACAGGTTGACAGACTGGCTCGCGCCCTTCGAGCTCAGGTCGGCCGTCGTCGAGCTCAGGGAGATGGTCCCGATCCCGACCGGCAGCACGCCGTTCGTGTCGGGACCACCCTCCACGCTGAGGGTCACGTTGCCGCCGAAGTAGGTGGAGTTGTTGTTCGGCGTGCTGAACGTGATCGAGCCGCTCGCCGTCTGGCCGGTTGCAGCCATCGAGAACACCTGCCCGTTGCCGGTCGAGCTGAAGTCGCGAATCACCGCCCCGACATTGAGAGCCACGGGGTAGTAGTGGTCGGTCAGGTACGGGCTCGACGAGTGGCCCTTGATCCAGATGGTCGAGATGCCGACCGGCGCGGCGGTGGTCGAGAATGTCGTCCAGGTGATGGTCGTCGGCGGCGTGTTCGGATCAGGCGAGAACGTGAGCGGGGCGAGCCTGCCGGTCGCGAGTGGATTCGTCGGGTCGCCCCAGTCGGCGAACGCCGTCGTGCTGACCTGGCCGGTGAAGGCATTGTTCTTGGCCACCGTCATCGTCACGCTGCCGTTCCGGTTCTGGGTCGTGTCGATCGCGACCGCGGAGGGGACGGTGAACGTGAAGTCCGGGATCGTCATCGTCGTGCCCGAATAGACCGCGCATAGGACCTCGTCGCCGGGGACGAACCGGGCCTGGACGGCCGATACGACGAGCCCGGCCGCGTTGCCGTCCATCAGCCCGACCTGGTCGTTCGGGTCCGGGGGCGAGATGACCGCCGGAAAAGCGGGGCCCGGGTAGCCCTTCGCGACCCAGCCCGACTCGAGGCTCTTGAGCACGTTCGGCTGGGTCCCGGCGGTCACGCCGTTGTAGAAGACGTTGCTCGTGCTGTTGGCGAAGTCCCGGATGTCGAGCGCGACGAAACCGCGGAAGGACGCGTTATTGGACGGCGCCGCGCCCTGGCCGACGATCGAGATGATCGGGCCGTGGTGCGCGGTGTCGTTGCTCGGGTTGCTCGCGTCGAAGTTCATGCCGGGGCTGGGCGTCGTGCGCAGCGCGGCGTTCGAGTCGCTGCCGAGACACGACGTGTCGGCCGTCGAGACGAGGTCCTGGAAGTCGCTGCCCGCCGGGTTGCAGGGCGTCGTGGGCGTCGTGTTCGGACCTGGCGCGTTGACGTAGTGGCGAACCGCGATCGGCAGCACGCTGCCGCTCGTCCTGGCCCGCGCCTGGGCACCGATCGTGCTCGACCCGAGCCCCACCGCGCGCCCGAACGTGTAGCCGACCGAGGACTGGATGGCGACCCGGATGTCACCGCCACTGATGAGGATGCCGTTGACGAGGTAGACGGGGTCGCCGGCGTGGCCGGCCGCGTAGACCGGGCTCGTCGGGGGCAGCTGCGGGTTGCTGCCGGTCGGGTCGTTCGCGAAGTTGCGGGTGAGCACCGCCCGCGCGTCGGTGTCGGCCTGGCTCGTCGTGTTGCCCCGGATGAGCGAGTTCGCGGCGGCCAGGGCCGCGGCGTCGGCGGCGTTCTGGAGGAAGCGCTTCTCTGAGTAGAACCGTCCGACGTCGAACGCGAGCCCGGCGGCGGCCATGAGCGCGACCAGCGCCAGGGCGAAGACAACGATGACCTGGCCGCGCTCCGCGGCGCCTGCGCGACGCCGGCGGATCAATTGATCACCATCGTGACCGCGCCCTGGAGGGCCAGGCGACCGCCGGCGTCCTTCGGCAGGAAGTTGGCGATGAGCGGCACGATCAGGTCCTGGTGGTAGGTCGCGGTGACCGTGACCTGCTCGCCGGTTCGGGGGTCGTTGTCGGTCACCCCGCTCGGGACGACGTACGAGATCGTCAGGTCGCCGTTCGTGTAGGTGCTGCCGCTCTGGCTCCACGTCCCCCCGGTCGTGAACTGCGGAGCCGTCTTGCTCAGCATGTTCATCGCGTTCGTGACCGAGGTCAGGATCGTGTTGTTCCGGGCGAGGTCGTTCTGGCCCTTCGACAGGGCCTGGCTGTAGATGTAGATCGTCCCGCTGCGGGCGCCCTCGCGCGCGGCACTGGTCATCGTCACGTAGGTGTTGAAGATGAACCCGAACTGGACGATGCCGAGGATGATCAGGAACAGCGGGAAGAGGACGAGCGCGAACTCCACCAGGCCCTGGCCGCGCTGGCGGCGTCGCGCAGGGCGCGGTCGACGGGACGATTCGACGACGGGCCCCACGTGGCGCGACCTCCGACTCCGGGTCAGCTGACCATCGAAGTCTCAGCCGGCCGGTCCCGCCTCCGAAATGGCCCCTTCGTCCCACGAGCGCTCGCTGCCGGTCACGGTGGGCGGTGCGGCGCCGCGCCGGACCGGGTGTTCGAAACCGAACGTGCGTTCGAGCGAGGTCGCGGCCCCGCTGGTATCCTCCGGGCGTGCCCGACTTTCGCCTTGTCGCCCCCTTCGAGCCGACCGGCGACCAGCCCACGGCGATCGAGCGGCTGTCGTTCGGCCTCGCGCGCGGCGACCGCTTCCAGACCCTGCTCGGCGCGACCGGGACGGGCAAGACGTTCAGCCTTGCCAAGGTGATCGAGGCCCACCAGCGGCCGACCCTGGTCCTCGCCCACAACAAGACGCTCGCCGCCCAGCTGTACTCGGAGTTCCGCGAGTTCTTCCCGGACAACGCGGTCGAGTACTTCGTCAGCTACTTCGACTACTACCAGCCCGAGGCGTACCTGCCTCGCTCGGACACGTACATCGAGAAGGACAGCTCGCGCAACGACGAGATCGATCGGCTCCGCCACGCCGCGACCCATGCGCTGTTCGAGCGGCGCGACGTGATCATCGTGGCCAGCGTGAGCTGCATCTACGGCCTCGGTGCCCCGGTCGACTACGGCGCCACAGTGCTGCGCCTCCGGGTCGGCGGCAAGTACCGCCGCGACGCCGTGCTGCGGCATCTCGTCGACCTCCAGTACCAGCGCAACGACCAGGCCATGACGCGCGCGCGGTTCCGCGTCCGGGGCGACACGCTCGAGCTCCAGCCGGCGTCCGAGGAGACCCTCGTCCGGGTCGAGTTCTTCGGCGACGAGGTGGAGCGGATCACCGAGCTCGATCCCCTGACCGGTGAGCTGCTGGCCGAGCGGAAGGACCTCAACGTCTACCCGGCGACCCACTACGTCACCCCGACCGACAAGCTGAAGGAAGCGGTCGTCGACATCGAGGCCGAGATGGAGGAGCGGGTCGGGCAGCTCGAGGCCGAGGGCAGGGCGCTCGAGGGCGCACGTCTCCGCCAGCGAACGACGTTCGACCTCGAGATGCTGCGCGAGCTCGGGTTCTGCTCGGGCGTGGAGAACTACAGTCGCCACCTGTCGCGCCGCGCAGCGGGCTCGCGGCCGTGGACCCTACTCGACTACTTCCCGCCGGACTGGCTGCTGGTCGTCGACGAGTCGCACATGACCGTTCCCCAGGTCGTCGGGATGTACAAGAACGACCGGACGCGCAAGGAGATCCTCGTCGACTTCGGGTTCCGGCTGCCGTCGGCGCTCGACAACCGGCCCCTGACCTTCGAGGAGTTCGAGGCGTCCCTCCACCAGGTCGTGTTCATGAGCGCTACCCCCGGACCGTACGAGCTCGAGCGCAGCCAGCAGATCGCCGAGCAGCTCATCCGGCCGACCGGCGTCGTCGACCCGCGCGTGTCCGTCCGCCCGACCGAGGGCCAGATCGACGACCTGCTCGAGGCCATCCGCGAGCGAGTCGACCGCGGCGAGCGCGCGCTCGTGACCACGCTGACCAAGAAGATGGCCGAGGACCTGGCCGACTACCTGCACGAGCTCGGCGTCAAGGTCCGCTACCTGCACTCCGAGGTCGACACGCTCGAGCGGGTCTCGATCCTGCGCGACCTCCGGCTCGGCGTGTACGACGTGGTTGTCGGGATCAACCTGTTGCGCGAGGGGATCGACCTGCCCGAGGTCACGCTCGTGGCGATCCTCGACGCCGACAAGGAAGGCTTCCTGCGCAGCGCCTGGTCGCTGGTACAGATGACCGGTCGGGCCGCCCGCAACGTCGGCGGCGAGGTCGTCATGTACGCGGATCGGGTCACCGAATCGATGCGCGCGGCGATCGACGAGACGGATCGCCGGCGGGCCATCCAGGAGCGCTACAACGACGAGCACGGGATCGTGCCGACCACGATCGTCAAGGGCATCCACGACCTGAACGAGCGCCTCCGGGCGGTCGCCGAGTCGACGGTGGTGTACACGTCCGAGCGCGAGCAGCTCTTGGAGCGCGCGTTCACGACCGACAACCAGATGGCCGTCGAGAAGCTCGTCTCGCAGCTCGAGGCCGAGATGCGGTCGGCGGCGAAGCAGCTCGAGTTCGAGCGGGCGGCCGCGCTGCGCGACGAGATCCAGCAGATCCGATTGCGGGTGCTCGAGCAGGACCAGTCGGTGATCGTCGGGCGGGCCGCGGAGCGGGCCGCCGCGGAGGCACGCGGTCGCACGCGAGCGGGCGCCCGCTCGGACGAGCTGCCGGACGCCGCGCTGGTCGTGACCTCGGTCGAGGTGCTGCCGTCCGAGGAGGAGCCGGCCGCTGCGCTCGATGGCCGTCCCGCCCCGGGCGATGAGGCGACCCCGGCCGACGAGGTCGCCCTGGCGGCGGCCGCGACGGCCTCGGACTGGCTGCCAGGGATCCGCGACGAGCACGACGACACGGACAGCGCATGGCAGGCTCGCTGGACCGAGCGCGCTCCGTGGGACCGGGCGGTCACGCCGAACGTCCGCCGGCGGACGGGCACGCGAGCGCCGCGCAGGGGCGGCCGCAGGGCCGGCTGACGACCCGATCGCCGGCGTCGTCACGGAACTGTCAGGGGTTCGACCGGTTCTCGTCCGGGGCGATATCGGGTTCGGGAGCATGATTGGGCCATGGCGCTCGCTCTCCTCACGGTCGTGGCCGCGCAGCTCCTCGATCTCGGGTCGTTCCTCCGGATGGTCGGTCGGGACGGCGTGGGCAGCGAGGCCAACCCGTTGGTGGCGGCCACGTTCTCCGGACTGGGGACACCGGGCGTCCTGCTGCTGAAGGTCCTGCTGCTCGTCGTCGTGGTCGGCATCGCGGCCGCCGGCTGGCTCAGGCGCGACCAGCCGAGCTGGCGCGTGGCGGCGTCGCTGACGCTTGGCGTTGCGATCGTGGCCGGCCTCGCCGGCGGATTCTCGAACGCCCGCGTGCTCCTGAGAGCCTGAGCCGCCGATTCGGCGGACTACACTCGGGCCGAGCGGTGCATGGGTCGGTCCGGGACCGCCCGGGCCGGACTGTCCGGACCGTCTCGGGGCCGGCACACACGCAGGACGAGGGAGACGCGATGGTCGGGATGGCGATTCGGGTCGTGATCAACGCGGTTGGGTTGTGGGTGGCCGCGAAGTACGTGCCCCACATCTCGTTCCCGTCGGCCGACCGCTTTCCGAACGGCGACGTTCTTCCGTTCATCGTCGTCGCGCTGATCTTCGGGCTCGTCAATGCGTACCTCAAGCCGATCGTCAAGGCGCTGTCGTTCCCGATCTCGCTGATGACCATCGGCCTCGTCGGGTTCGTCATCAATGCGGCGATGCTGCTGCTCACGGCCTTCCTCGCCGACCTGGTGCAGAAGAAGGCATTCGTGCTCGGCGGCTTCCCGCCGACGATCACGATCGACACGCTCGTCGCAGCGATCCTCGGCGCGATCGTGATCAGCGTCGTCTCGACCGCGCTGACCCTCGCCACCGCGCCGATCCGTCGCTGACGGGCGCCCGGCGCGGGAGTTCCGCGGGGCCGCCCCTTCGAAACGGAACACTTGTTCGATGTGGCGGCCGCCGGTACAATCGGGCTCGTGCCCTCCGATCAGATCGTCGTTCGCGGTGCCCGCGAGCACAACCTGAAGGACGTCGACGTCGCGTTCCCGCGCGACCGCCTCGTCGTCATCACCGGCCTCTCCGGCAGCGGCAAGAGCAGCCTCGCGTTCGACACGATCTACGCCGAGGGTCAGCGCCGCTACGTCGAGAGCCTGTCGGCCTACGCCCGCCAGTTCCTCGGCCAGATGGAGAAGCCGGACGTCGACCAGATCGACGGGCTGAGCCCGGCCATCTCGATCGACCAGAAGGGCGCCAGCCGGAACCCGCGTTCGACGGTCGGCACAGTCACCGAGATCTACGATCACCTGCGCCTGCTGTTCGCCCGGATCGGCCACCCGCACTGCCCGAACGGCCACGAAATCGAGCGCCAGACGGTCCAGCAGATCGTCGACCAGGTGCTCGCACTGCCCGAGGGCTCCCGACTGCTCGTCCTCGGGCCGCTGGTCAAGGACCGCAAGACGGAAGGCGAGCGGATCTTCGAGGCCGCCCGCAAGCAGGGCTTCGTGCGCGTCCGGGTCGACGGTGAGATGGTCGACATCAGCGAGGCTCCGACACTCGATCGGTACAGGCGGCACACGATCGAGGTGGTGGTCGACCGGTACGTCGTCCGACACGCAGATTCATCAGAGGGCGCGGCCCGCGCCGACGACGGTCGGCCTATCGATCCGGCGACCGGGCTCGTCATCCCGGATCCCGACGCGGCCCGGCTGGCCGACTCGATCGAGACCGCGTTGCGACTGGGCGACGGGATCGTGCTCATCGCGCCCGCGCCGCGCGACGACGAGCCGGTCTCGTTCGAGGAGCGCCGCTACAGCGAGCGGTTCACGTGTCCGTACGACGGGTTCACGATGGACGAGCTGGAGCCGCGCAACTTCAGCTTCAACTCGCCGCATGGCGCGTGCCCGACCTGCACGGGCCTCGGAACGCAGCTCGTCATCGACCCGGCGCTGGTCATCCCGGATCGCTCACGCAGCGTGGCCAGGGGTGCGCTCGTGGCGTGGGCGAAGCTGCCCGCCGAGTCGTCATGGCGGATGAAGATCCTCGAGGCGATCTTCAAGGCGCACGGCTGGGACATCAATCGGCCGGTCGACGAGCTGCCCGAGGAGGCGATCGAGTACATCCTCTATTCGGCGAAGGACGAGAAGGTCGTCGTGCGCTACCGCCACGAGCGCGGCGAGAACTCGTACACGGCGACGTTCGAGGGCCTGATCACGAACCTCGAGCGGCGCTATCGGGAGACCGACTCGGAATACATCAAGACCGAGATCGAGAAGTACATGGTCGCCAAACCGTGTCCCACCTGCGGCGGCCGGCGTCTGCGGCCCGAGGCGCTCGGGGTGACGATCGACGGGCGCAACATCGCCGATATCGCACGCCAGTCGGTGACCGAGTCGCTGGCCTGGATCGGGGGCCTGCCGGAGCGGATCACGGAGCGCGAACGGACGATCGCGGTCCAGGTCCGCAAGGAGCTGCTGGCGCGGCTGGGATTCCTCGTCGACGTCGGGCTGGACTACCTGACCCTCGACCGGACCAGCGTGACCCTTTCGGGCGGGGAGGCGCAACGGATCCGCCTGGCGACCCAGATCGGCACGACCCTGATGGGCGTGCTGTACATCCTCGACGAACCGTCGATCGGGCTCCACCAGCGTGACAACGCCAAACTGATCGCAACCCTGACCCGCCTCCGAGACCTCGGCAACACGGTGCTCGTCGTCGAGCACGACGAGGAGACGATCCGGACCGCCGACTGGGTCGTCGACATCGGGCCCGGGGCAGGGGAGCATGGCGGCGAGATCGTGGCCAATGGCCCGCTCGAGGCGGTGCTCGGCGAACCGCGCTCGATCACCGGCGCGTACCTGCGCGGCGAGCGGGCGGTCCCCATCCCAAGCCGGCGTCGGAAGGGCAACGGACGAGCGCTCGTGGTCAAAGGCGCCCGCGAGCACAACCTCAAGGACCTCGACGTTCGCCTCCCGCTCGGGCGGTTCATCGCCGTGACCGGCGTGAGCGGGTCGGGCAAGTCGACCCTCGTGACCGACGTGCTGTACCGAGCCCTGGCCCGAGAGCTCAACGGGTCGCGCGAGCCGGTCGGGGCGTACGAGCGGATCGACGGGATGCACTTCCTCGACAAGATCATCGAGATCGACCAGAGCCCGATCGGACGGACGCCGCGGTCCAACCCGGCGACGTACGTCGGGCTGTTCACGCAGATCCGCGAGCTGTTCGCCGGAGTCCCCGAGGCCCGGGTCCGGGGCTACAAGCCCGGCCGCTTCAGCTTCAACGTCAAGGGCGGCCGGTGCGAGAACTGCAAGGGCGACGGGATCATCAAGATCGAGATGCAATTCCTGCCCGACGTGTACGTCCCGTGCGAGGTGTGCAAGGGCAAGCGCTACAACCGTGAGGCGCTCGAGATCCACTACAAGGGCCACTCGATCGCGGACGTGCTCGAGATGACGGTCGAGGAGGCGCTCGAGTTCTTCGCCCCTGTCCCGACCATTCGCCCGAAGCTGCAGACGCTGTTCGACGTCGGGCTCGGCTATATCCACCTCGGCCAGCCGGCGACCACGCTGTCGGGTGGCGAGGCGCAGCGGGTAAAGCTCTCGACGGAGCTCTCGCGACGGGCCACCGGGAAGACCCTGTACGTCCTCGACGAGCCGACCACCGGCCTCCACTTCGCGGACGTCGAGAAGCTGCTCCAGGTGCTGCACCGGCTGGTCGACACGGGCAACACCGTGATCGTGATCGAGCACAACCTCGACGTCATCAAGACGGCCGACTGGATCGTCGACCTCGGGCCCGAGGGCGGTCTGCGGGGCGGCGAGATCATCGCCGAGGGAACGCCCGAACAGGTCGCCCGGGTCGCCCGCTCAGCCACCGGCGAGTACCTGGCCCGTGTCCTGCGCGGCGAGCCGCTCGTGCCGCTGTCGGACGTGACCTTCGCCGAGTCGACCGGCCGGAGCGGCATCGTCGGCCGCTCGAACGGCCACGAGGCCGCGGCCCGGCTGGCGGCGCCCGCGACGCCGAGCCGCAAGCGCGCCGCGGCGGCAGTCGCCGAGCGCTGAGTCCCCGGGGCCGAGGTCCCGGTTGGCCCTGTCCGGCCGATGGTGATTCGGCCGCCGCTCGGGACTGCCGTCTCAGTACAGGTGGAGACCGACGAATGCGTCGATGTCGACGCGAGGATGACCGGCCGTGCCGACGACCACGATCCGGACCGAGTGGGTGCTGTTCCAGCCCCAGTCGTGCGCGAAGAGCACGGTCCGGTAGCGATATGTCGACGCATACGTGTTGACGGTCCCGACGTACACGCCGTCGAGCCAGACCTGCGCGGCGCCGTGGCCGGGGCCGCGGGTCCCGATCCAGGCGACGCTCGAGCCGGCCACGGTGAACGTCACGGACGCGCCCGCTGCCGGTGACGTCCGCTGGCTGCCGCCTGAATATATGGTCGACGACACGGTCGACCAGGATCCTCTGTAGATCGCCGCGGAGCTCGACTGCTGGTACAGGGAGGCGCGGACCGCGCGACCGGTGGCCAGCGGGCTGTAGTTGGCGTTGCCGTCCACCGCCTGGACCCGGTAGCGATACGTCGTCGAGAACGCGATCGGGTCGTTGATCGCGGTGGCGGTCGATGACGGCAGACTGACGAGACTCCACGCGCCCGAGCCCACCTGGCGCCCGAGGGTGAATGCGATCCTGCCGCTCGCGTCGGTGCCTGTCCAGCGTTGCTGGACGCGCATCGTCGATCCGATCTGCGCACCCGTGTACAGGCTCGAGGTCGGCACGGTCACCGTCGGTGCGATGCCGTCCGTCACGGACAACGTCGTGCGCACGATCCGGGTCAGGCTCCCCGCGGCTCCGATGCCGGTCGCCGTGACGGTGAGCGGGTAGGAGCCGATCAGCGCTGGGGTCGGGGCGCCGGCCGCCGTGAACGTGATGCTCGACGAGCCGCCCGTCGCCGGGTTGGCGCTGAACGTCGCGGTGACCCGCGCCGGCAGCCCGGCCAGGCTCAACGTGATGGGCCCCGGGAAGTTGACTCTCGAGAGCGAGAGCGTGGCGCCGGTCACGTGGCCCTGCTTGAGGGCGATGCTCGCCGGCAGCGTGGCGTTGAACGCCGAATAGGACACCGGGGTCAGATCCGTGCCGTTGTAGCGGTCGAGGTCCACGCGACCCGCGATACCGGGCACGGTTCCACTATCGCTGTATTGCCAGAACGTCCAGCCGTGGCCGGCCCAGTTCTGGGCCGGGACGGTCGGGCTGGTGACGCCCCAGTGGGCGACCCACAGCACGCGATAGCCGTTGAGCGCGAACCACGTCGTGTCGCTCATCGCGTTCTTCCAGAAGTTGGGACTCGTGTAGATCATCGGATGAACGCCGAGCTTCGCCGTGACCTCGCCGAGCCAGGCAGCCACCCACGCCTGCAGGGCGGCTGGGCTCAGGCTGCCGGTGACCTCGAGGTCGAGGGCCGGGATCAGGTCACCCGATTGGAGCTTCGCGACCGAGACGAAGTGGTCGGCCTCGGCGACCGCGTCGCCCGCCGTCGTGCTCGGCTGGGCGAAGTGGTAAGCCGTGGTCCACAGCCCGGCGGCACGGGCATTCGCGTGGTTCGCCGAGTAGTAGGCGTCGGTGAAGGTTGTGCCCTCGGTCGCCTTCATGATCGCGAATCGCTTGCCCGCGGCGGCAACCTTGGTCCAGTCGATCGTGCCCTGCCAGTTGCTGACGTCGATCCCCTCCAGGGGCACAGTCGTCGCCGCGGGCAGGACCGCAGTGCTCGTCGCCGTACCCGTCGTTGCCACAGCAGCCCGGGCCATCGAGACCGTCCCGAGCAGCACCGCGAGCACCGTCAGTGGGACGACGGAACGACGAAGGAAGCGAACACAACGGCGCACGGTGGTGACGGACCTCGAGCAACTGGCGCGGGCTGGGGGGCGCCGCGGGACTGGGGGCGGGGCTGTTTGACCTTGACTCAGCCTAGCGCCCCGGTCCATGGCCCATCCGGGTGGTTCTGATGCGGTCCCTTCGAGTCGGGTCAGGACGCGTGTTCGGCCTGAGGTGCCCTACAGTTGTGGCCATGCCCGATGTCGAGTTCGCCTTCCTCGCCGATGCCGCGGAGACAATCCCGGGCCAGAAGTTCCATGTGCTCGGGGGCGGCATCAGCCGCATCGCGAGCCCGGTCTTTCCGTTTCGGCAGCCGCACTTGGCCCTCGTGGTCGGACTGGCCGTGACCCCCGTCGAGATCGAGCGCGAGCACGAGATCCGGTTCGTCCTGCTCGGACCTGCGGGTGACGAGATTGCGGGCGGGACGGGCAGCCTCGTGCCGCACGGCGGTACGGATGGCCGCGACGCCCTCCTGACGTTCTCGGTGGACCTGTGGAACGTGGAGTTCCGGGCGCCCGGGGACTACTCGGTGCGGATCGTCGTGAATGGCTCGGAGCGAAAGCGGCTGCCCGTGTTCGTGACGGAGCGACCGCCGATGCCCGGCGAGGCGCCCACGATGTCCGGACCGCCCGGAGGTGCCGGTTCGCCGCCCGAGGCCCGACGCCCCGACGCGTAACGGATGGACCGATGACCGATCGCCGGGCCTGGACACGGGCGCCGCGGCCGGTTCGCCCGGCCCGCCACGAGCGCCCGGCGATCGACGACGCCGCGCTCGCCGCCGCGCGGGCCGCGGACCGGGTCGTGGCGGCGCTCCGGGAGCGCCCAGCACGGCGCTGGCTCACGTATTTCGAGCCGCTGCCGGACCGGTTGCGCGACGACGAAATCCGGGCCCTCCGATCCACCGCCCTGCGTGTCCGCGCGGCGTACGGGCCGGCCGATTCCGTGCGCGACGTGCTGCCGTCCGAGGTGGCCGAGCCGCTCCTCGACGCCACCGACCGGCTGCTCAAGCTGCTCGCGCGCCGGGACGCGCACGAGGATTGATCGGGGCGAGCTCGTCCGGATCGAACGCCTCGGTCATGAACCGCGACGGAGCGATCGGGTCGTAGACCAGGGTCAGGCTGCGTCGGGCCCGCGTCCAGGCCACGTACGCGAGGCGACGCTCCTCCTCCAGCGTCCGGATCGGGTCGCTCGCGTCCGCCAGCGTCCTCGCCGACGGGAAGCGCCCGGCATCGAGGCCGATCACCGCGACGTGGTCGAACTCGAGCCCCTTCGTCGAGTGGGCCGTCGCGAGCGTCAGCGCGGCATCGTCGCGGCGCAGGCGCGCCAGGCGCTCGCGCACGTCCCGGACCGCCGCGCGGAGGGCCTCGAGGTCGCCGTACCGGGGCGCCCAGGCCAGGAGCCCGGCCGCCAGCACGGACGCCGGGAGCTCGTGCTCGGCAGATGCGTCGAGCGAGATCGGCGGGTCGCCGCCAGCGCGCGCCTCGACGATGGCGAGCGTCGACGGGACGCGCGCGACGCCAGCCGACGAGGCCTCTGGACGGGCCGCGGCTTCGGCGGCGTCCAGCCGCGCGCGGATCCGTTCGATCCGGACCAGCAGCGGTGGGCCATTTCCCTCGGCCGCGACCGCATCGAGCACGCCGTCGAGGCGCGGGTCCTCGACGAGCAGCGCAAGGCGGGCAGCCCGGAACGGGATCCCGAGCTCGAGGGCGACGACGGCGGCCGGGAGCAGCTCGCGGTTCGTGCGGGCCAGGATCGCGCGGCTCGTACCGTCGGCAGGCCAGGACGCGACGACGTGACGCACTCGCTCGTCGTCGTCGGCCGCGTCCGGTGCGAGAACCAGGCGGCCACGGGCCGCCGGACCCGCGCGGATCACCTTGACGAACCGCTCCTCGTTGAGCGCGACGAGGCGAACCGCGCGCTCGATGACCGGTGCCGGGCAGCGGTAGTTGGTGACGAGATCGATCCGTCGGAGACCCGGCAACGGTTCGGCCAGCGACAGGATCCGACGTACATCGGCAAGCCGCCAGCCGTAGATCGACTGGTCGTCGTCGCCGACCAGGAAGATCCGGTGCGCCGGTGCCGCGAGCAGCAGGGCGAGGTCGAGCTGGGCCCGATCGACGTCCTGCGCCTCGTCCACGAGCAGCTCGCGACAGCGGGCCCGCCAGCGGGTCCGGAGCGCCTCGTCCGACCGCAGTGCCGCCAACGCGCGGGCCACGAGATCGTCGAAGTCCAGACCGCCCATGGCCTGCAACGCCCGTTCGTAGCGCACGAACGCGGACCCGACCAGGCCCGGCTCCGGGTCCCGCTCGATGTCGTCGACGCCGACCTGGGCCTCGAGCTTGAGACGCGCGAACGCGTCGTCGAGCGACCGTCTCCGTTGCGCATCCGCCGCCGGCCAGAGGGCCCGCAGCAGTCGATCGCGATCGACGAGCGGCTCGACCGAGCGTCCGGCATCAGCCAGGATGTCCCGCCCCAGGGCGTGGAAGGTCCGCACCCGGACCGACCCCGCGGCGACGCCGAGCTCACCGAGCGCGGCATCGACCCGTTCCGTCATCTCCTCGGCAGCGCGGCGATTGAACGCGATCGCCGTGGTGGCATCAGGCGGCGCCCGTCCGGTCGCGACGAGCCACGCGATTCGGGCAACGAGCGTCGTCGTCTTGCCGGACCCGGCGGGCGCAACGCACAGCACGGGTCCAGGCTCGGCCGTCGCCGCTGCCAGCTGGTCGGGCGCCAGGCGGCGAAGCCGGGCGGCCAGGGGAGCGGGCAGGACGTCGGGGTCGACGGTCGTTCGGCGCACCGATCCAGAGTGACCGATCGCGCTCATCGCCGACATATCGCGCGATTTCTCAGGACTCGCCGAGGTACCCGCGCTACCGTGAACCGCCGGAGTTGGCGCCGCCAGCCCTGCCCACAGCCGAGAGGCGACAAACGCCCATGGATCGCAGTCCCGGCGCTTCGCTGTGGACGCGGCGACGCGCGCTCAAGTTGGGGGTCGCGATCGCGGCCGGTGGCGGAACAGCCCTGGCTGCGGTCATCGCGGCCTTCGAGCAGCGCTCCCCGACGGCAGCCTCGACCGCGCCCCCGTCGCCCGGCCCCGGCCCGGTCGGTCACCGCTATCGCTCCCGACCCGACATCAGCCCACCGTTCGTCGCGATCGCGGCCGGTTCGGCGGCGGCGCCGGGCGCGGCCACCACCGCGTCCGGACTCGTCTTTCTGACCCCGAACAACGGACAGGGCGCGGGCAGGCTGATCGTCGACACGACGGGCGAGCCTGTGTGGTTCGGGCCGGCCGTCGACAGGCTGGTCACCGATTTCCGGGTTCTCCAGTACGCAGGCGGGCCGATCCTGGCCTGGTGGGAAGGGACCGTCAGCGGGGCCGGCATCGGGTCCGGTGAGCACGTTCTCGCGGATCCGTCGTACGGCGAGCTGTATCGCATCCCCGCAGCCTCGGGCCGCGCGTCGGACCTGCACGAGCTGCAGCTCACCTCCGCGGGCACCGCGCTCCTGTTCGCCGACGCACCCGTCTCGGCGGAGCGGTTCGGGCCCGGCAGCCCTCCGCCGTGGCAGGTGCTGGATTGCGCGATCCAGGAGATCGATATCTGGACCGGCCGGCTGGTCTGGGAATGGCACGCCGTCGACCACACGAGCCCCGCCGAATCCGCCGTCCCGGCGCCCAGCGCCGCCGGCGAGGTGTACGACTACCTGCACGCCAACTCGATCGAGGTCGACCACGACGGCCAGCTGCTCATGTCCGCCCGGAACACCTCGACCGTCTACAAGATCGATCGCCAGACCGGCGAGGTCCTGTGGCGGCTCGGCGGCAAGCGGAGCGACTTCCGGATGGGGCCCGGCACAACCTTCGCGTTCCAGCACGATGCACGCCGGCGCCAGGATGGAACGATCACGATCTTCGATGACCAGGTGCCGCCGACACCGGCACGGGCGATCGTCCTCGAGGTCGACGAGGACGCGATGACCGCGTCCCTCGTACGCGAGTACCGGCACCCGCGAGGCCTCGCCGTGACGAGCCAGGGGAACGTCCAGACGCTTCCAAGCGGCAACCTGTTCGTCGGCTGGGGTGCGACACCCGGCTTCACGGAGTTCGCGGCAGACGGCAGGGTCGTGTTCGATGCGACCTTCGAGGCGTCCCGGCAGTCGTACCGCGACTTCCGGTTCCCATGGGTCGGCCGTC
>OEKD01000084.1_pt10 | contig 22528 bp, 22 predicted proteins | sample 1487541 | NCBI WGS metagenome assembly OEKD01 (sample SAMEA104379579, study PRJEB20068) | metagenome | biome: 1000743; feature: 77; material: 1998 | place: USA | collected 2012 | depth 25 m | reverse complement strand
CCACGTGCTCGGCCACGGTCGCAGGTGGGTCGGCCCGAATCTCCGCGACACGGCGCAGCAGGTAGCGCAGCTCGGCCAACGCCACGCCCTCCGAACGCAGCCAGCCCTGGAAGCCCGACTGGACGTGATCGAGGTAGTCGAGGGCCTCGCCGGCCAGGAAGTCCGCGCCACCGGCGGGCAGCTCGCCGCGCTCGACCACACTGTCCAGGAGCTGGCGCGTGCGGCGCACGAGCCCGACCAGTCGATCGAACTCCCCGAAGCCGCTGCTCTCGATCATCGCCATCGTCGCCCCGTCCGCTGCCCCGGTGCGGAAGACTCGACCGGCCGGCGCCCGGCCGCGAGCCGGGCGAAGGTCGCCACGGCACACGGCGATGGTACGGCCGGGGGCGAGCGGTGCGTTACGCTGCGGCCGTGGCCGTCCCGGAACGCTCGCGCCCAGACCGCCCGCCCCTGTTGACCGCGGAGCTGCTCTCGATCGGCACCGAGCTCACCGTCGGCGAGACGCGCGACACCAACGCGGGCGACCTCGCGGCCGACCTGACGGGGCGGGGCGTCCAGGTGCTCCGGATCACGGCCCTGCCGGACGAACTCGGCGCGGTCCGCGATGGGTTCGCGGCGGCCCTCGGACGAGCCGATCTGGTGGTCTCGACGGGCGGCCTGGGCCCGACCCCGGACGACTTGACCCGAGAGGCGATCGCGGCGGTCGTCGGCCAGGTCCCGAGCGTCGATCCGGAGCTCGAGCGATGGCTGCGCGACCTGTGGGCGCGGCGGCGGCTCGAGTTCCCGGCCAGCAACCTCAAGCAGGCCTGGTTGATCCCGTCGGCGGCCGCGATCCGAAACGGCAGCGGGACCGCACCGGGCTGGTGGGTCGCCATGCCCGACGGCCGGGTGGTGGTCGCGCTTCCCGGGCCGCCGCGCGAGATGCGGCCGATGTGGCGCGACCAGGTGGTGCCACGGCTCGAGGAGCGTGGCCTGGGACGAGAGATGGTCGCGCACACGTACCGCCTCGCCGGGATCGGCGAGTCTGCCCTCGCGGATCTGCTCGGCGAGAGCGTCCTGCGCGCGACGAACCCGATCGTGGCCACCTATGCGCGGGCGGATGCGGTCGACGTCCGGATCTCGGCCGTGACCGAGGATGGGACCTCCGAGGGCGGACACAGGAGCGCGGACGCGCTGGTCCACGACGCCGAAGCGCGGCTGTTGCCGCTGTTCGCGCGGTACGTGTGGGGTCGAGGTGCGGACACCTGGCCGACGGCGATCGACCGCGCGCTGGCCGAGCATGACTGGACCCTCGCGAGCCTCGAGATAGGCAGCCGGGACGCGCTCGCCGGGCTCCTGGCCGACGCACCGCGTGTCCGGCGCTCTGTCTCACTGTCGTCCGACGCGGCCAGCGGCCTGGGCCGGCCGACACGCGCCCGCCTCATCGAGCTCGCCCGATCGGTGCGCGAGGACGCGGGGTCCGACGTCGGCGTGGCCATGATCACCACGCTCTCGGGCCGGGACCTGCGAGTCCACGCCGCGATCGTCGACCCGCGGGGCGAGCACGTCGAGCGTCGGATCGTGTTCATGGCCGGCGAGATCGGCCGCCTGCGAGCGGCGCTGGCCACCGTCGCGATCCTGTTCGAGCGCGTGCGGACCGATCGGGTGCCGGATGGCGTAGGCTCGATCACGCGATGACCGAGCACGACGCGCCCCGATCGACCCCGTCGACCGGACTCGACCCGTCCGAGCTGGCCGCGGCGCGCCTGTTCGCCGGACTCGACGGGCCGACCCTCGCTCAGCTCGCCGCGACGGCCCACCGGCGCCACGTCGCCGACGGCGCCGACCTGTACGTCACCGGTGAGCCGGCCGCCTCGCTGTTCCTCGTCGAACGCGGGCACGTCGCCCTGCGCGCCACCGAGGGCGGCCACTCGACGATCGTCATGACCGCCGGACCGGGTGAGGTGCTCGGCTGGTCGGCGCTCCGGCCGGAGGCGCGCTGGATGACGACCGGCCGCGCGGTCGGCGCCGTCGAGGCCGTCGAGCTGCCGGCTGCGGTCGTGTTCGACCTCGCGACGAGCGGGTCCGAGGCCGGTCGGCGGCTGACGGCGCGCCTGCTCGAGCTCGCGGCGCAGCACCTCCACGAGACCCAAGCGCAGCTGCTCCGCTCGGGGCGCGAGGGCACGATCACCGCGGGCTGACGACCCGGTCGCCAGCGCACGGCATGCGGCCGCCGGTCAGCGGTGGGCGGCGCGGTCCAGGCGCTCGCGGTCGACGATCACGATCGCGTCTCGCTCGAGCCGAATGACGCCGTCGTCCGCGAACAGCCCGAGCAGCTTGTTCACGCTCTGACGCGTGCAGCCGATCATTGCCGCGAGATCGCCCTGGGTGAGCGGGCCGTCGAGCCGGATTGTCCCGTCGCTCTGCGCGGTCCCGTCGTCGTCCGCGAGCCGGCTCAGGCGCGCGGCGAGGCGGCCCTCGATGTCGAGGAAGTGCAGCTCTTCGACGTGGTGGGTCAGCCGACGCAGCTCCGCCGCGAGCGTCGTCAGGAGCGCGTCGCGCAGGGCCGGGTTCGTGTCGATCAGCTCCCGGAAGCGGTCGCGCGGCAGGACCAGCGTCTCGGACCGCTCGAGGGCCGTCGCGCTCGCGGAGCGTGGCGCGCCATCGAGCAGGGCCAACTCGCCGAAGAAGTCCCCGGGCCTGACGGTGGCCAGGATCGCCTCGTCGCCGCTGTCCGACGGTAGGCCGATCTTGATCTCGCCGACCGTGACGATGAACAGGGCGTCGCCCGGGTCACCGGCGTGGAACACGACCTCGCCCCGGCGGAACCGCCGGAGGCGCATGGATCGCGCGATGCTCTCCAGCTCGTGCTCGCCCAGGCCCGTGAACAGGCGCACTCGCCCGAGCGCACCGACCGCCTGCCCGGCGTCGATCATGCGCCATCCTAGCGCCGGTGGGCACGGTCCTGTCGGGCCCCCGACACGTTCGCGGTCGTCACGATGCTGATCCGGCGTGCGCGAATTCGGCCATGATGTCGGCGATGCGCACCACCGAGTCTCCGCGCGGCCTCCGCCTGACGGTCCTCGGGCGTGGCCCCGCGCAACCGCAACCCGACAGCCCGGCCTCCGGCCTGCTCGTCGAGCGCGGCGAGAGCGCGGTCATGATCGACGCCGGCCAGGGCACGATCGGGCGGCTTGGCCGCACGCGCGATCCCCGGACGCTGGATGCAATCGTGATCAGCCACATGCACGCGGACCATTCGATCGACCTGATCGGCCTGCGCTACCTCGTGCCCTGGGCGGGCGGAGGAGGCGACCAGCCACGGGTCTTCCTGCCACCCGGTGGTCGGTCGGCGCTGGGTCGGTTGGCGACCGCGATCAGCGAACGCGAGACGTTCTTCGAGGACGGCTTCGAGCTCGCCGAGTACGACCCGACGGCGACCCTCCGGATCGGTCCGCTGGCGCTCCGCTTCGTGCCCGGACAACACTACGTCCGGTCGTTCGGCGTGCTGGTCGAGGACGAGGCCGGCGCACGCCTGGGCTACACGTCGGATACCGGTCCGTCGGTAAGTGTCGCCGAGGCGTTTCGCGACGTCGATCTCCTGGTCACCGAGGCCACGCTCCGGTCGATCGACGAGGACGAACCGAGGCGTGGCCACCAGACGCCCCGTGAGGGGATCGAGCTCGGCCAGGCAACCAGTGCGCGAAGCGTCCTGCTGACCCATTTCGCGTCGTCCCGCCGGTCCGCCCTCGAGCTCATGGCCAGGGCGGCGGACAGGCGGGTCGACGTGGCCGACCCGGGGCTCACGGGCGAGATCGTCCCGGGCGTCGGCCTGGTGCTCGGCACGAACCCGGAGGCGCCCGCCCGGCCGGCCCTCCGGAGCGATGGGTCCGTCGCGGTCGTGCCCGACCGGGTGACTGGGCGGGGCGACGGCGTCGAGCCCGATCGCCTGCTCCAGGGCCCGCGGCTCGGGCTCGCGGCGAGCTGAGGCTGGCCGCCGGCACCGGGTTGCCGTCCCGCGGCTGCCCGTTCGAACGGCGCGATCAGGTCGACGCCGGCACCGCCGGACGCAGGGCCGCGATCGCCTCCCTCGCCGCCGATCGAGCGAGATCGGTCGGCGCGATGGCGGCGGCCTGCTCGTAGAACCCGATCGCCTCGGCCACGGCCCCGATGGCCGCTGCCTCCTCGGCCGCCACGAGGAACAGCGGATGAGCCCGCGCGCCGTTTCCGGCATTGAGCCAATGGGCGGCCAGCAGCCCGACGTCGCCCGAGCCGCCATCCGCCTCGAGCTCGGTCGCGACCAGGCCGTGCAGTCGTCGCCGCCTGCTGGCGAGCAGGCTGCCATATGTGACCTCGTGCAGGAGCACGTGTGCGAACTGCCACCTGCCCGGCAGGTCGGCCTCCTTGAGCAGGCCTGCCGCGGCCAGGGCCGCGAACACCGCTCCGCCCGTCCCGGACGCCGACGCTTTCCGGCGGTCGGCAGCGAGGACCCGCTCGACGAGGGCCTGATCGAATGACGCGCCGCTCACCGATGCGACCTGGAGGGCGGCCCGGTCGAGCGACGGGAGCGCGTCGATCCGGGCGCCAAGGACGGCCCGCAGCGAGACCGGGAGCCGCCCCGGCCCGCTGGTCCGGAGCACGAGCCGCCCGTCTCGGATCGGCTCGTCGTCAGTCAGGGCGACCCGGACCGTCTCGCGGATGAACAACGGATTGCCGTCCGTCCGCGCGTGCAGTCGAGCCGCGTCGTCGGGTGCCAGACCGGCGCCGGCGACGGCCTCTGCCAGCGCGCCGGTCTCCTCGGCGTCCAGCCCGGACAGACGCACGACCGACACGTGTGCGTCGCCCAGCCAGACACGCTCGATACCGGGCCTGCTGGCGGCGAGGATGAGGAGCGGCACGTCGGTCATCCCGACCAGGTCGTCTGTGAGCGGCCGGCTCGAAGCGTCCTGCCACTGGAGGTCGTCGATGACCACCACCCGGGGCCCGCGCGCCGCGGCGAGAGTCCGGACGTACCGATCGGACACCTCCCGCAGGCCGGCGCGCAGCTCGGCCAGGTCGACCGGGACGAGGTCCTGCTCCTGTTCCCAGCCCGAGAACGCGGCGTCGCGGGCGATGGCCGCGATCGCGCCGGCCATCCGGGCGATCTCGTCGGGCGCGACGTTCGGCCCGAACAGCAACGCCCGCGCGAGGGAGCCCGGATCAGTGCCCATCTCGTCCGCCACCCGCTCGGCGAAGAGGCGCACGTGGCCGTATGGCTCGCCGGCCCGAAACGAGAGGTTCTCCGTCCATGTCCAGCGGAACCCGGCCCGCCGCACGTCGGCCTCCAGGTCGGCCAGGAGCCGCGTCTTGCCCATCCCCGGCTCGCCCACCAGGAGCACCGTTCGGGCACGTCCGGTGCGCTGAACCGCTCGAAGCGCATCGAGGAGCACGGCTCGCTCGTGGCGGCGCCCGATGAAGCGGTCGCCGGGCCCAACGGCCGGCACCGGTCGCACGTCGACCAGCCGCAGGCCCGCCGGTGCCGGGTCGAGCGCTCGCGCGCCGCCGGTCGAACGCCGCCGGCCGTCGATCCCGCGACGCGGGCGTGGGCGACGCAGCGGCTCGACGAGGAGCCGGCCGCGAGCCGTCTCGACGGTCTGCGGATCGACCAGGATCTCGTCCGGCAGAGCGTACTGCTGGAGCCGCGCCGCGGTCGTGATCGCGACCCCGGTGAACACGGCGCCGCGCTGTCCGGCTATGTCGCGCGGCGCCGACACCACCTCGCCGGTCGCGATCCCGATGCGCAGGCGCAGCCGAGATCCCTCGTCGCGCCGGTCGCGCGGTCGGAGCGCATCGCGCATCGCCACCGCGCAAAGGGCCGCCCGGACCGCATCGTCGTCGCGTGCGAGCGGGGAACCGAAGACGGCGAAGACCGCGTCGCCGATGAACTTCTCGACGCTGCCGCCGTAACGATCGACCGCCGCGGCGAGCTCGGCGAACGCGCCGTCGACCCGACGCCGCACGTCCTCGGGGTCGTCCCGGGCGACCATCCCCGAGTAGTCGACGAGATCGGCGAACACGGCGCTCACGATGCGGCGGTCGCCGGGCTCGATCGGCTCGTCGGGCTCGGGCGCGCGTTCGAGCGGCGTCCCGCACTGGTCGCAGAAGCGCGCCGTGGCAGGGTGCGGAGCGCCGCAGAAGGGACAGGCCACTGCAACCTCCCGCCCGATCCGGGCAGGCGCGATGGTACCGCTGTGGCCTCAGCTGACGGACAGCACCGGCTGACGGGCCGACTCGGCGCGAATGCTCATCTTGCCGGCCACGGTGCGGGCCAGCGCCCGGAGCGCGATGCCGGCCGGGCCCGGCTCACGCTGCGCGACCGCGGGCACGCCGACGTCGGCGCCCTGGCGCACGGTCACGTCGATCGGGACGCCGCCCAGGTACTCGATGTCGTGCTCGCGCGCGAACCGCTCGCCGCCGCCGCGTCCGAAGATCTCGGTCGGCTCGCCGCAGTGGGGGCACACGAACACGCTCATGTTCTCGACGATCCCGACGACCGGCACGCTCATCCGCTCGAGCATCGCGTACGCCTTGGCCACGTCCGAGAGCGCGACCTCCTGCGGCGTCGTGACCAGGACGGTGCCGCTGATCGGGACGGCCTGGGCGAGCGTGAGCTGGGCATCCGAGGTGCCCGGCGGCAGGTCGACCACGAGGTAGTCGAGCTCGCCCCAGTCGACGTCGCGCAGAAACTGGCTGATCGCTCCGCCGACGAGCGGGCCGCGCCACACGATCGGCTGGCCGGCGGGCACGAAGAACTGGATCGAGATGACCTTCACGCCGTGGCGCTCGATGGGCACGATCTTGCCGCCATCGCTGGCCTTCGGCTGACCGTCCGCGCCCATCATCTGGGGCACGTTCGGACCGGTGATGTCGGCGTCCAGGAGCCCGACCGACGCCCCGTCCCGGGCGAGCGCGACGGCGAGATTCACGGCCACCGTGCTCTTGCCGACGCCGCCTTTGCCGGACGCGACCGCGAGCACGTTCTTGACGCCCGGCAGGAGCTGCTCCGCGGACCGCGGCGCCGCGCGTCGAACGACCGCCGACCAGCCGACCTCGACCTCGGTCGCGCCCAGCGGTGCCAGGACGCGCCGGACGTCGGCTTCCATCTCCTCCTTGAGCGGGCAGGCCGGCGTCGTCAGCTCGATCGTGAATGCGACCCGGGTGCCGTCGATCATCAGGTCGCGAACCATGTTGCGGCTGACCAGGTCTCCGCCCAGCTCGGGTTCCTGCACCTGTCGCAGCGCTTCGGTGACGGCTGACTCGGAGATCGCGATCATGGTGCCTCGGTGCTCGTCTGGCGGTCGGGCCGTGTGGCCCGAACGGACTCCTATCGTACCCGGAAGCGGCCGGCCGGCCCCATCACGACGGTCGACGCGGGTCGGGACGGCCCGGCCCTGCCCGATGGACACACCCGGATGCGCGCGCGTGTGGCTCGAAACGACGAGATTCGCACATCGGGAGGCCGACTTCCGCGAGGAGCGCACGCCGTTGTCACCTTGACATCGGTTTCCGATCGGACCTACGATCCCGCGCACCTGCGTCACCGGGCGGCGGGGCCCTTGAGCACGCCTCGTCGGACCCGGATCGAGCATCGGGCGGCGCGGGTGGCGCGAAGGGCGACACCGCCGAGCGAGAGTGAGGAGATCGAGCGAGCGTGCCCGCTGTTGACGTCCGGCTGGTCGACGTGACGAAACGCTTCGGCGACACGGTCGCCGTCGACCAGATCAACCTCGAGGTTCGGGACGGTGAATTCTTCTCGCTGCTCGGGCCGTCCGGCTGCGGCAAGACCACGACCCTCCGGATGATCGGCGGCTTCGAGGCCCCGACGTCGGGCCTGATCGAGCTCCAGGGGCACGACGTGACCTGGCTGCCGCCCTACCAGCGCAACGTCAACACGGTCTTCCAGAGCTACGCGCTGTTCCCGCACCTGACGATCTTCGAGAACGTCGCGTTCGGGCTCCGGCGGCGCCACGTCAGCGACCGCGACGTCCGGACCCGCGTGTCGGAGATGCTGGAGCTCGTGGAGCTGCCGGGTTACGAGAACCGCAAGCCGAACCAGATCTCGGGCGGCCAGGCCCAGCGCGTCGCCCTCGCCCGAGCCCTGATCAACAAGCCGGCCGTGCTGCTGCTCGACGAGCCCCTTGGTGCGCTCGACCTCAAGCTGCGCAAGCAGATGCAGGTCGAGCTCAAGCGCATCCAGCAGGAGGTCGGGATCACGTTCATCTATGTGACCCACGACCAGGAAGAGGCGATGACGATGTCGGATCGCATCGCGGTCATGAACAAGGGCCGGTACGAGCAGCTCGGCGATCCGGAGTCGCTGTACGAGCACCCGACCACCCGGTTCGTGGCCGGCTTCCTCGGGGTCAGCAACCTGCTCCCGGCGACGCTCGAGGGCAGGGACGGCACGTACGCCATCGGCCGGACGGACGGCGGCGCCCGCCTCCGGCTGCCGAGCGGCCTCGTCAACGGCCACACCCGGATCGAGATCGGGATCCGGCCCGAGAAGATCCGGCTCCACGAGCCGAAGACCGACGTGCCCGCGACGATGAACCGGATGACAGGCGTCGTCCGCGATGCATCGTACCTGGGGGTCAGCACCCAGTACATCGTCGAGGCGACCGGCGGCGCCCGCCTGACCGTGTACGAGCAGAACGTGGAGCGGGCAAGCCGCGCCGAGCTGTGGGCGGCCGGCGAGGAGGTCGTCCTGGGGTGGTTGCCGGATCACACCTTCGTCGTCAACGACCCGTCGTCGGAGTCCGACGCGGAGCCCGCGCCGAACGCGTGAGCGAGCCACAGTCCCCGGGGCCAGCGAGAGGAGTTCGATGAGCCAGTCGCGCGACATCATCCGGGCGGCGATCAGCCGACGGCACTTCATCCAGGGGTCGGCAATCGCGGGCGCGGCCGCGTTTCTCGCCGCGTGCAGCGGCGGGTCTGCGTCGCCGTCTGCCGCCGCCAGCGAGGCCGCGAACATCCCGACGCCGCCGCCCGCGAGCCCGACGCCGGTTGCCTCCCCGACGCCACTGCCGTCCCCGACCGGCCCGCTGAAGTGGGCGAACTGGCCGGCCTACATCGACCTCGCCGGGAACGCGTCGAGCTACAAGCCGGGCTCCTCGCCGACGATCGAGCAGTTCCAGAAGAAGTACGCGGTCAAGGTCGACTACGAGGAGAAGATCGAGGCCAACGAGGACTTCTACTCGACCATCCAGCCGCAGCTCGTCGGCGGCGTCCCGACCGGTTGGGACCTCATCGTGCTCACCGACTGGATGGCCGCCCGCCTCATCTCGAAGGGCTGGATCGAGAAGATCGACCAGAGCGCGGTGCCGAACTGCACGGCCAACGTTCGCGACGCGCTGAAGGGCTATCCGTGGGATCCGACCATGGACTACCACTACCCGTGGCAGTCGGGCATGACCGGCCTCGGCTACGACTCGACCTCGCTCAAGGCGGCCAAGATCGCCGTCCCCACGAAGCTCGCGGACCTGTGGAACATGCCCTCGGACAAGGTCACGTTCCTGACCGAGTCGCGCGACACATTCGGCCTCGCACTGCTCAAGCTCGGCAAGAGCGCCGACCCCACCCAGACCACGGCCGACGATCTCCAGGCCGTCCACGACGACATCAAGCCCCTCGTCGCCAAGGGCCTGCGCTTCACCGGCAACGAGTACCTCCAGGACTTCGCGTCCAAGAAGGTCTGGGCAGCGTTCGTGTGGTCGGGCGACCTCGCCTCGTCCGGCGCGGCGGACCAGCACTTCGTGTTCCCGGACGAGGGCACGATGATCTGGTCGGACAACATGCTGATCCCGAAGGGCGCGACCAACAAGTACACCGCCGAGCTGATGATGAACTGGGTGTACGACCCGAAGATCGCCGCCCAGATCGCCGACTACGTGTTCTACGTCTCGCCGGTCAAGGGCGCCGCCGACGAGATCAAGAAGATCGACCCGAGCGCGGCGACCAACCCGTTGCTGTTCCCGTCGGACGCCGTCGTCGCCAAGCAGCACAACTTCCAGTTCCTGTCGGCTGACCTCGAGCAAACCCTGAACCAACTGTACCTGGACCTCACGGGCGGCTGAGCCCGGGTGGCGACTGCGACTGCCGCGATCGCCGTCCGACGCCCGCCGCGCACCGCGCGGCGGGCGCTCAAGGTCGCCATGCCCTATCTGCTCCTCGCGCCGGGGATCCTGTGGCTGGTGATCTTCTTCGTCCTGCCCACGATCCAGATGCTGGTCCTGTCGCTGTCCAGCGGCTCGATCGACGACGGCTTCAGGCTGACCTTGTCGACCAGGGCCTACGAGACGGCGCTGACGAAGTTCCCGGGCCAATTCGGCAACTCGATCGCCTATAGCGCCCTGGCCACGATCTTCACGTTCCTGATCGGCTTTCCGGTCGCCTACACGGTCGCGTTCCGGGGCGGACGGTACAAGAACCTGCTCCTGTTCCTGGTCATCGCGCCGTTCTTCACGAGCTTCCTGATCCGGACCATCAGCTGGAAGATCCTGCTCGGCGACGAGGGACCGCTGCTCGGCCCGCTCAAGCACGTCCTGGGTGTCGTGCCGGCCGACTTCAGCATCCTGGCCACCCCGGTCGCGGTCGTGGCCGGGATCACCTACAACTTCCTGCCGTTCATGATCCTGCCCCTGTACATCGCCCTCGAGAAGATCGACCCGCGGCTCATCGAGGCGTCCCACGACCTGTACGCGGGCCGGTTCCAGGCGTTCCGGCGGATCACACTGCCGCTCGCGCTCCCCGGCGTGTTCGCGGGCTCGATCCTGACCTTCATTCCGGCCATGGGCGACTACGTCAACGCGACCCTGCTCGGCAGCCCGCAGACGCAGATGATCGGCAACGTCATCCAGAGCCGGTTCCTGATCGTTAACGACTACCCGACCGCGGCCGCCCTGTCGTTCATCCTGATGGCCGGCATCCTCGTGCTCGTGATCACATACGCCCGCGCGCTCGGCACCGAGCAGCTGACCGGATGAGTCGATGACCGCCGTCACCGCCAGCGCCGCCGAGGCACGGACCAAGGGCGGCGGCCGACATTGGGGTCGAACGGTCGACCGCTGGGCCCTGCCCGTCTTCACGGCCGTGGCGATCGGCTACCTGCTGATCCCGATCGCGGTGATGATCGTGTTCAGCTTCAACCAGCCATCGGGCAAGTTCAACTTCCTGTGGAACCAGTTCTCGCTGAACGCATGGCAGCACCCGTTCGACTGGCCCGGCCTGCCCGACGCGATCACGACCAGCCTGTTCATCGCGACCGTCTCGACGATCGTCGCGACCATCCTCGGCACGCTCATCGGGCTCGCCCTGACCCGCTACCGGTTCACCGGCCGGGGCACGATCAACGGGCTGATCTTCCTGCCCATGGCGACGCCCGAGATCGTCATGGGCTCGAGCCTGCTGACCCTGTTCGTGGGCTCGGCGATCCCCGGTGGGCAGCTGTTCGGCGTGGTCCCGAAGGGCCTGCTGTTCCCGCTCGGGGTCACGACCATCCTGATCGCCCACGTGATGTTCAACATCAGCTACGTGGTCGTGACCGTCAAGGCCCGGATCGCAGGCTTCGACGCGCATCTCGAGGAAGCCGCGATGGACCTCGGCGCGACCGAGTTGGTCACGTTCTGGAAGGTCACGTTCCCGCTCATCTTCCCGGGCATCATGGCCGCCGGGCTGCTCGCGTTCAGCCTGTCGATCGACGACTTCGTGATCACGAACTTCGTGTCCGGGACGCAGAACACGTTTCCGATCTGGGTCTGGAGCATCATCAAGAACGCCCTGCCGCCGCAGATCAACGTCGTCGGCTCGATCGTGTTCCTGAGCGCGGTCGGCCTGGTGCTCATCAGCACCCTGCGTGGCGGCCGCGCGGCGCGCTGATCCGGGCAGCCCGAAGGAGTCGGTCATGGTCGACATCGCCCCCACGCCGGATCGGACGGTCGCGACCGACGCCGGGCCGCTGCCCGATCGGTCGGTCGTCCCGGCGGTCTGGAGCCGGATCACGAACCTGGTCGTGGACCGCGGCGAGGGCTGCTGGCTGATCACGACCGACGGGACGCGCTACCTCGACTACAGCGCCGGGATCGGCGTGGTCAGCACGGGGCACGCCCATCCGCGGGTCGTGGCCGCTGTCCAGGCGCAGGCCGCGAAGCTGCTCCACGGCCAGCAGAACATCGTCTACCACGCACCCGGGCTGCGGCTCTACGACCGGCTGGCGCATCTCCTGCCCGGCGGGCCGTGGGGCGCCTTCCTGTCGAACTCGGGCGCTGAGGCGATCGAGGCCGCGGTCAAGCTGGCTCGGGTCGCGACCGGCCGGCCCGCAATCGTCGCGTTCCGGTACGGCTTTCATGGCCGAACCGCCCAGGCGATGGCGCTCACGGGCGCCAAGGACGTCTATCGCGGCGCGTTCGAGCCGCTGCCGGGTTCCGTGTACCACGCCGACTATCCGTATTGCTACCGGGCCGCGGGCGGCGCCCATTCACCGGACGCGTGCTCATGCGACTGGGAGGAGCGCCTCGAGCTCCTGTTCCACCAGCTCGTCTACCCCGACAGGATCGCGGCGATCGTCGTCGAGCCGGTGATCGGCGAGGGCGGCTACATCGTCCCGCCGCCGGGCTTCCTGCCGCGCCTCCGGGAGATCACCCGCCAGCACGGCATCCTGCTCGTGGCCGACGAGGTCCAGACCGGCTTCGGTCGGACCGGCGAGCTGTTCGCGGTCCGCCACTGGGACGTCGAGCCCGACATCCTCGTCGTCGCCAAGGGCATCGCCTCGGGCCTGCCGCTGTCCGGCATCATCGCCCGGCGCGAGATCCTGGACCGCCTACCGCCGGGCAGCCATGGCGGGACGTTCGGCGGCAACGTCGTGGCCTGCGCGGCCGCGCTCGCCACGCTGGACGTCATCGAGGACGAGGGCCTGGTCGACAACGCCCGAGACCGCGGCGCCCAGCTGCTGGCCGGCCTGCGCGCGCTCGCGCTCCGGCACCGATCGATCGGCGACGTCCGCGGCCTCGGCCTCATGGTCGCGCTCGAATTCGTGAAGCCCGACGAGGGCGACGGCCGGGCCCCCGACCCGGAGCTCACGAAACGGGTCCAGGCGGAGGCTCTCGCGCGCAACCTGATCGTGCTGACCGCCGGCACCTACGTGAACGTGGTCCGGATCATCCCGCCGCTGGTCACCACGTCTGACGAAGTCGATCTCGCGCTCGGCATCCTCGGCGACGCGCTGTCCGCCGCCGGCGCCTAGGGCCGATGCCCGCCGGGGGAACGCCGGCCGGGCGCTGACCCGGCCGGCGGGGTGCGCTCAGACGCGGCCCTTCGGGACCGTGTGCCAGTACGTCTTGTTGAACACGATCTTGCCGAGATGCCAGAGCTGGTTCGGCTTGGGCGGCTTCGGCGGGTGGTCGTAGTCGAACCGGAGCAGCGTGCCCTTGCCGTCCCCGACCTCGAAGAAGCACATCACGCGGCCCTGGTAATTGCCTTCGGCGATGCGCGGCGCGCGACCCTCGATCGCGGCCACGATCCGCTCGACCACGACCGGAGCCTCGAAATGGGCCGTCGAACCGGCCTTCGAGAGCGGCAGATCCGTGGCGTCGCCGAGCGCGTGGACGTCGTGTCGGCCGCCGACCTCGAGCGTGTGCCGGTCGGTCGGAAGCCAGCCGCCCGGCGCGGGCGCGAGGCCTGAGTCGATGAGGAACTGCTGACCCTTGTGCGGCGGCACGAGGATGAGCAGGTCGTACGGCAGCTCCTCGCCCTCGAGGCTGGCCACGACCTTGCGCGCCGGGTCGATCGACTCGACGTTGAAGAACGTGTGCAGCTCTATCTCCTTCTGGGCCAGGATCGGGGTCGCCATCTCGGACACGCTCTCGATCGTGAACGCACGGCCGATGGGCGAGCAGAAGTGGAGCTCGCTCGTCGCTCGCAAGCCCCGTTCGCGGAGCTCGGCCTCGATGAGGAACGCGACCTCGAGCGGCGCCGGCGGGCACTTGTAGGGCATGCCGGCGATGCCGATCACGATCCGTCCGCCGCCGAAGGCGTCGAGGGCGGCGCGCAGCCGCTCGGCGGCCTCGGCGCTGTAGAAGTGGTGGGCCTCGGTATCGAAGTGGTCGATCGCCTCGGGCACGATACGTGATCCGGTGGCGATGACGAGCTCGTCCCAGCCGAGGATCGTGCCGTCTTCGAGAGCGACGGTCCGGGCGGCGGTGTCGACCGCGGAGATGCGGCCCACGACCAGCGCGACGTGGTGATCGAGCAGCGAGCGCTCCGGACGCTCGAGGCGCGCGGCACGCTCGCCGCCCATCGCGATGTACATGAAGCCCGGCTGGTAGACGTGGCCGCCGGTCTGGTCGACCAGGGTCACGGCCACCGTGCCGGCCTCGATCCGGCGGCGAAGCTTCTTGACCAGGAGGTTCGCGGTCAGCGTGCCGCCGACCCCGCCGCCCAGGATGAGGATTCGCTTCATCGTTCGCCTCAGTGGGTCTTCTCGACCACGATCTCGTCGTAGCCGTCGCGGGCGTAGGTGCCGACCAGCCGATGGCTGGCCTTCGCCACCCATTTCGGAATGTCCGTCCGGCTGCCGGAATCGGAGGAGTAGACGGCGAGCACGTCGCCGACCGCCGACTCGCGAATCCCGCGGATGAGCTCCATCAGGGGACCCGGGCAGAAGCTGCCGCGGGCGTCGATCGTCCGGCTGATCGCCGGGCGCTCCGTTGTCTCGACCATGTCACGAGCCTTTCGTCAGATGAACAGTGGCGACGAGCCTTCGCTCATCAGCCCGATCACGGTGGCCGCGCCGACCGGATCGCCCATGCCGTCGATGAGGTCGTCGCGGGTAAGTCCGAACATGTCCATCGTCATCTGGCACGGGATGAACTCGACGCCCATGTCCTGGGCGATCGCGAGGAGCTCGGCCGGGCTCGGGTTGCGCTGCTGCCTGGCCAGGCGGCCCATCATCCACGGGCCCATGCCCAGGAAGTTCATCTTGCTGAGCTTGCGGTGGCTGATGCCCGGGCGTTGCATGACCGAGAGCATCCGCTGCATCCAGTTGTGGCCGGTGACCCTGCGCTCGTCCTTGACGAAGTTCTGGAGCCCCCAGAAGGTGACGAACACGCGGCACCGGACGCCCATGGCGCCGGCGGTCGAGGCCAGCAGCATGGTCGCCCAGACCCGCTCCAGCTCTCCGCTGTAATTGATGATCAGGATGTCGTGCCGAACCGGCTCTCCGGCCGTGTCTGCGGGCTCGGCACTCGGCCGGGCCTCGATCTCGGCGGTCGCGGCCTCGGAGCGTTCTGCGACCAGCGTCATGGTTGGTTCCTCACTTCCTGCGCACGACGAAGCGGTAGATGCCGCCGTCGACGCTCTGCTCGACCAGCTCGTTGCCCGTCGTCTTCGACCACGCCTCGACGTCCTTGACGGAGCCCGGGTCGGTGGCGAGGAGCTCGAGCAGCGCGCCCGAGGGCATCGATCGGATGGCCTGGGCCGTCTTCACGATCGGCATCGGGCACGACAGCCCGCGGGCGTCGACCGTGGTGACCTGGAGCGTCATGTCTGGATCCTCCTTCGATCAGATGAACACGACCTGGCCGGCTCCGGCGTTGAGGTAGAAGGCGGTCACGCCCTCCACGCCGTCGACCAGCGGGTCGAGCTGGCTCGGCTCGATGGACAGCAGATCCATCGACAGCGAGCACGCCTGGATGTCGACCTGGCCGAGGTCCTTGGCGGCGCGCAACGTGTCCGCCCAGCTCGACTGGCCGGCGGCGCGCAGCGCATCCACGTGGCGCCGGCCCTCGTCGCCAGCCTCGAGCGCGAGCCCGTGGTCGCGCTCGATCCGGTCGGTCCGGAAGGCGTCGAGCGCCCAATACTGGAGAAACAGGTTCACGGGCTTGCCGAGCGCCGCGGCGCCGGCGGCGAGGACCGCGGCCGCCTGCAGCTTGTCGTCGGTGCCCGAGAAGAGCACGAGGTTGAGCGGTTCGTCCATGCCGAATCAGGCTCCCTGTGTGACCGGTTGCGGATCGACCACGTTCGCCAGCCCGGCCAGCCGGCGGATCCGACGCTGCAGCACGCCGCGCATGATTCCGCACGCCACCATCACCTCGTCGTCGGCGAGGCGGTAGCGAATCTCGCGCCCGCCGCGCTCCGACTCGACGATGCCCGCGGCGCGCAGGACGGCGAGATGCTGGGATACGTTGGGCTGCCCGAGCCCGAGCTCCTCGGCCAGTCGACCCACCTCGCACGGGCCGTTCGCGAGGCGGTGCAGGATCTCCAGCCGGCGCGGGCTGGCGAGGGTCTTGAGGACCTCGGCCTGGAGCTGGTAGATCTCGTCCATGGCGTCAGCATCGACACATGCGCAGATGCTGATCAGTGCCGGCCAGCCCGAAGTCGAGGGCCGCATGGCACCGCGCGACGACGATCCGTGGCCCGGGCCATTCGACCCGCCCGATGGTGACGATCGGCCGTCGCCTCGCCCGTGCCAGCGGGTGATGCTCGACTGGCCGGCGGCATTGCCCGCATCGACATCACGGAGGACGTCCCAGCCTGCGCCGGCAAGGAGCTTCGACATGCGCATCCTGCTCGCGCTCGACGGTTCACCGGCATCCGAGGTCGCCTGCCGATTGGTCGCCGGCAATCGCTGGCCGGCCGGCTCCGTGATCGACGTGGTCGGGGTCGTGGAGCCGCTCGTCGACGTGTTCGGCGTCGGAATCGTGCAGGAGGAAGAGCCGCCCGACGGCAGCCTGACCGATCCGGAGCTCGAAGCCGCGATCGACCGGTCGGTCGAGGCGCTCAGGGGCGCTGACCTGATCATGCGCCGGGCGATGCTCGTCGGACGGCCGGCGTCGGCCATCGTGTCCGAGGCGGCCGAGTTCCGAGCGGAGCTGATCGTGCTCGGAAATCGCGGCCGTGGCCGGATCGAGCGAATGCTCGTCGGCTCCGTCTCGGCCGAGGTCGTCGATCACGCGCGCTGCTCCGTCCTCGTGGCCCGCCGGCCCGAGATCCGCCGAGTCCTGCTCGCGGTCGACGGCTCGGACACGAGTCGCCGGGCCGTCGAGTTCGTCGAGGCCAACCCGGTCCTGAAGGAGCGCCGGATCGAGGTGCTGACGGTCGTCCCGTCACGAACCCCGCCCGCGGCGGTCATGCTCGGCGGGGTCTACGGCGCCTCGATCGAGGCCTACGAGGACTCCGTCGACGCGGCTCGAACGCAGGGTGAAGGCCTGGCGTCGGGCGCCGCGGCCGAGCTCCGCGCGGCCGGCTACGACGTCACGTGGTCGATCTCCGCCGGCGACGCCGCACACGAGATCATCGCCAGCGCGGCCCGGTCGGACATCGACCTCGTGATCATGGGCAGCCACGGCCGAACGGGCGTGTCACGGCTGCTCCTGGGCAGCGTCGCCCGCAACGTGCTGCTCCACTCCGGATCGTCGGTCCTCATCGTCCGCGAGCCCGTGCGGGCCCGCGACGAGGAGTCGATCACGGTCACCGCCACGGCTCTGGCCGCGATCGGCCATCCGGCCTGACGAGCGCTCCTGACAGGGACGCCATCGGGCACCGTCAGCTCGCTGCACCGACGGATCGTCGCCCGGCGGTCAACCCGACCGCCGCGGCGGCGATCACGAGATCCTCGCGAGCCTCGACCCGGAGCACGGCTGGACGCGCGCCAGGCGACCCGAGCGCGCGGTCTCGTGCGGCGGCCCTGGCCTCGATCGGCGCAACGCCCAGGACGGCGAGCCGGCGCACGATCCGCGCCCGGACACGGGCCGCGTTCTCGCCGATGCCGCCGGTGAACACGATGGCGTCGAGCACGGGCAGGCGCGTGGTCGCGGCCGCGATCGCGGCCGCCGAGCGGTCGACGAACATGTCGATCGCCAGGCCGGCCGCGTCGCGCCGAGGGCCCGGCGCGCCGCGCGCCACGGACTCCAGCTCTCGCATGTCGGCCGTCCCGCCGACAGCGTGCAGGCCGGACCGTCGTTCGAGCGTATCGTCGAGCTCGTCGAGGCCCAGCCGCCGCTCGCGCAGCAGTCGGACGAGCACGCCTGGATCGATCGAGCCGGCCCGCGTCGCCATCATCAATCCCTCGAGCGGCGTGTAGCCCATCGATGTCCAGACCGATCGGCCTCGATCGACCGCGGTCACCGAGCAACCGGCCCCGAGATGGGCGACCACCAGACGAAGGCCCGAGGCTCGCCGCCTGAGGAGCGCCGCCGCGCGCTCGACCGACCATTGGACCGACAGCCCGTGGAAGCCGTAGCGCCGGATCCCCCACTCCGACTGCCACCGACCGGGCACGGGGTAGCGCATCGCGGCCTCGGGCATGGTTGCGTGAAACGCGGTGTCGAAGCACGCGATGTGGGCAAGGCTCGGCAGGCGCTCGCGGGCGGCTCGGATCGTCGCGACCGCGACCGGGTTGTGGAGGGGTGCCAGGCCGTCGAGCCCGGCGATGGCCGCGAGCGCCGCGTCGTCGACGAGGACCGGCGACCGGAACGTCTCGCCTCCATGGACGACCCGGTGGCCGACGGCGGCCAGTTGGCGGCGGCTCCTGACCCGGCCTTCCGCGAGCCCGAGTCGCGCCAGCACGCGATCGACCGTCGCCGCCTCGCGACGCCCGCCCTCCCCGGACCACGTCTCGGTCAGCGAGCCGATCGGCCGCTCGATCCCCGGTCGAACGAGGCTCGCCTTGAGCGTGCTGGAGCCGGCGTTCAGGACCAGGACGGCCCGCCCACCGGCCGGCCGTCGAGGCGTCACGACGGCCAGACCCAGTCGCGGATCTCCGGCGGGTCGTCGCCGACGCGGCGCGTGTATTCGCGAGCCGCCAGCCTCCGATCGACCATTGCCTGGCGCAGCCCGGCGGCCCGCTCGCCCAACCCCGGCACGCGGTCGATCACGTCGGTCACGAGGTGGAACCGGTCGAGGTCGTTGAGCATGACCATGTCGAACGGCGTCGTGGTCGTGCCCTCCTCCTTGTAGCCGCGCACGTGAAGGTTGGCGTGGTTCGTACGCCGGTACGTCAGCCGATGGATCAGCCACGGGTAGCCGTGGTACGCAAACACGACCGGGCGCGAAGTCGTGAACAGGGCGTCGAACTCGCGATCCGGCAGACCATGCGGATGCTCGGTGTCGGGCTGGAGGCGCATCAGGTCGACGACGTTGACCACCCGGATCCTCAGGTCGGGCAGGTTCTGGCGGAGCAGGTCCACCGCGGCCAGGGTTTCGAGGGTCGGCACGTCGCCGGCGCAGGCCATCACCACGTCCGGCTCCTCACCGTCGTCGTTGCTCGCCCAGGGCCAGATTCCGATGCCCCGCGCGCAGTGCAGCACGGCGTCCTCGATCGGCAGCCAGTTGAGAGCGGGTTGCTTGCCCGCCACCACGACGTTCACGTAGTCGCGGCTGCGCAGGCAGTGGTCCTCGACCGACAGGAGCGTGTTCGCGTCGGGCGGCAGGTAGACCCGGATGACCTCGGCCTTCTTGTTGACGACGACGTCGATGAAGCCCGGATCCTGGTGGCTGAAGCCGTTGTGGTCCTGGCGCCAGACATGGCTCGACAGGAGGTAGTTCAGCGAGGCGATCGGACGGCGCCAGGCGATGTCGCGGGTCGACTCCAACCACTTCGCGTGCTGGTTGAACATCGAGTCCACGATATGGATGAATGCCTCGTAGCAGTTGAACAGGCCGTGCCGGCCGGTGAGCAGATAGCCCTCCAGCCAACCCTGGCAGAGATGCTCGCTGAGCACCTCCATGACCCGGCCATCCGGCGCAAGGTGGTCGTCCCAGGGCAGGATGGGCTCGCCCCAGGCCCGGTCGGTCGCCTCGAACACGGCCGTCAGCCGGTTCGACGCGGTCTCGTCGGGACCCATGAGCCTGAACGTCTCCGGATTGCGCCGGATCACGTCCCGCAGCCAGGTCCCGAGCACGCGGGTCGCCTCACTGCTCGTGCTGCCCGGAGCGGGCACGTCGACCGCGTAGTCCCGGAAATCGGGCAGGTCGAGATCGCGCAGCAGCTCGCCGCCGTTGGCGTGCGGGTTGGCGCCCATCCGGCGGTTCCCGCGCGGCGCCAGGTCGGTCAGCTCGGCCCGCGGGCGGCCGTCCTCGTCGAACAGCTCGTCGGGCCGGTAGCTGCGCATCCAGGCCTCGAGCTGGGCTAGGTGGGCGGGGTTCGTCCGAACCTCGGCGAGCGGTACCTGGTGGGCCCGGAACGTGCCCTCGACCAGCTTGCCGTCGACCTCCCGCGGGCCGGTCCAGCCCTTCGGCGTACGCAGGATGATCATCGGCCAGCGGACCCGCGTGCCGACCGTCTCGCCCGTGGCCGCCCCGTCGCGCGTCGGGTCTGGGTCCTGCGCGGCGGTCGACCGCCCGTTCCGGCCCGCGGTCGAGCGAGCCTCGTCCTGGAGCCGACGGATGTCGTCGAGCGCGTCGTCGAGCGCCGCCGCGAGCGCGCGATGGACCTCCATCGGCTCGTCGCCGGCGACGACGATCGGACGATAGCCGTAGCCGTGGAACAGCGCGATGAGCTCCTCGTCGGGGATGCGCGCGAGGAGGGTCGGGTTGGCGATCTTGTAGCCGTTGAGGTGGAGGATCGGCAGCACCGCCCCGTCGCGGGCCGGGTCGAGCAGCTTCGAGCTGTGCCAGCTCGCGGCGAGCGGGCCGCTTTCCGCCTCGCCGTCGCCGACCACGCAGGCCGCGATGAGCCCGGGGTTGTCGAACACCGCGCCGTACGCGTGGGCCAGCGAGTAGCCGAGCTCGCCGCCCTCGTTGATCGAGCCCGGAGTCTCCGGCGCGTCGTGGCTCGGGATGCCGCCCGGGAACGAGAACTGGCGGAACAGCCGTTGCATGCCCACCGCGTCCAGCGAGACATGCGTGTACAGCTCGCTGTACGTGCCCTCCAGCCACGTGTTTGCGACGACGCCCGGACCGCCGTGTCCCGGCCCGCACACGAAGATCGCGTCGAGGTCGCGATCGACGATCGCCCGATTGAGGTGCACGTACAGGAGGTTGAGCCCGGGCGTCGTTCCCCAGTGGCCGAGCAGCCGCGGCTTGATGTCGTCGGCTGTCAGAGGCCGGCGAAGCAGGGGGTTGTCGAGCAGGTAGATCTGGCCGACGGACAGGTAGTTCGCGGCCCGCCAGTACGCGTCCATCCTGGCCAGCAGCTCGTCCGTGGGCGGGGCGCCGACAGCGGTCCGGGCGGTCGCGGTCATATCAGCCTCCTGTCGCGTCGGTTGGGCTCGGACCGGGATCGGCCCGGGAATTGATCGTCAGCACGGCGGCGCCGCGGACTTCGCCCGAGACGACGCGGGCGAGGGCCTCGTTGGCATCCTCGAGGGGGTGGAGCTCGATCTCGGAGCGGATCGGGATCTCCGCGGCCAGGGCCAGGAACTCGCGCGCGTCGCGGCGGGTCACGTTGGCGACCGAGCGGATGCCGCGCTCGAGCCACAGGTCGTCGTACGAGAAGGCCGGGATCCCGTCGAGGTGGATGGCATTCACGACGACGGTCCCGCCCCGATCGATCGCCCGCAGGGCGTCGATCACCACCGAGCCGACGGGCGCGAACGTGATCGCGGCGTCGAGCGGCGCCGGCGGCGGATCGTCGTAGCCGCCCACCGAGCTCGCACCGAGCCCGATCGCGACGTCGAGGTCGCGCCTCGAGCGCGAGGCGACGTGGACGATGCAGCCGCGATGCACAGCGACCTGGATCGCCTGGCGAGCCGAGGCGCCGAACCCGTACAAACCGAGTCGGCCGCCTGCGCCCAACCCCGTCAAACGGAACGCCCGGTAGCCGATCACGCCACCGCACAGCAGGGGCGCGGCCTCGACATCGGGCAGGCCGTCAGGCAGCCGCGCCGCCACGTCGGCGCGAACGGACAGGGCCTCGGCATAGCCGCCGTCGCGATCCCAGCCCGTGAACGTGGCCGCCGGGCACAGGTTCTCGCGCCCTGACCGGCAGAAGCGGCACGTGCCGTCGAAGCCGGCGAGCCAGGTGACCCCGGCCCGGTCGCCGATCACCCAGTCCTCGACGTCTGGACCCACGGCGTCGACGACGCCCACGGCCTGGTGGCCGGGCACCACCGGGACACGATGGAGGGCCAGATCCCCGGTCGCGATCTGGACGTCAGTGCGACAGACCGCGCACGCTGTCAGCCGGAGCCGAAGCTCACCCGGGCCCGGTTCCGGCTCGGCCAGCTCGACCAGGCGCAACGGGCGGTCGGATACGGGTCGGGGTTCCTCGACGACGAGGGCACGCACCGTTGGATCGTAGCCCCGTTCCGGGTCCCGGGCGCCCGGGGCCCGTCTGGCGTTCAGCCCCCCACCCGACCGTCACGACGCGCGAGCCGTGGCTGACGCGCCCGATCGAATGGCGATGGTCGCCGGTGCCCACGCGTCGGCCGGGGCCGCGATCAGCGACGCAGCCGGGCCGGCGGCGATGTCTCCCGGCGACCATCGGCGGCAACGATGGGGTCGCGACGGCCGCCCATCGACGGGCCGATGGTCCCTGTGCACCGGGACGATCAGTGGCACGAACCCGTGCTTCGGTCGG
>OEKD01000088.1_pt3 | contig 27793 bp, 23 predicted proteins | sample 1487541 | NCBI WGS metagenome assembly OEKD01 (sample SAMEA104379579, study PRJEB20068) | metagenome | biome: 1000743; feature: 77; material: 1998 | place: USA | collected 2012 | depth 25 m | reverse complement strand
GTCATCCAGGTCGGCTGGCGCTCGACGTCGGCGACGATCTCCCAGACTCGCTCGATCGGGGCGTCGATCTCGACCCGGCTGACGATGGCCGGTGGCCGCGCCTCACCGGCCCGCCGGGCCCGGTCGGCGAGCCGGCGATCGAGCAGCCAGCCGGCGACGGCGCCGATCAGCGCGAGCCGAAGCAGCCGCCGGATCATCGGTCCGCGCCCTCGTGACGGTCGCTGATCCGGGCCGAGCGCGGGTCGACAGCCCGGCCGTGGGCGTCGACGTGCGGCGAGGCGGTCTCGGGTGCCCGGGCCCGCGCGGCAACGTCGCGTTCGAGGGTATCGGTATCGAGCGTGCCGCTCTCGATCGCGACCCCGGCGGCCCGGAGCTCGTCGAGCGCGCGATCGCCGTCGCCCGGCTCCAGGTCCACCGCCCGGACCGCGTCCGCGAGGACGCTCGTGCGGAACCCGAGCCGGACGCCGTCGAGCGCGGTCGCCTTGACGCAGTAGTCCGTCGCCAGGCCGCATACGACGAGGCGTTCGGTCGCCCGATCGCGGAGGAGCTGCTCGAGCTCTGTCGGCGTCGTGTCGCCCGAGTCCGGGTCGCGCATCGTGAAGCCCGAATAACCGTCCTCCCCGTGCGACCCCTTGCGCACGACCGGCCCGTCGACCGTGAGCGCGGGGTGGAGCGCGGCGCCCCACGTCTCCTCGACGCAGTGCACCGGCCACTGGCCGCCGTCGATCGCGAAGTGGGGCGTGTGAGGCGGGTGCCAGTCCTGCGTGTAGGCAACGAATGCGCCGCCGGCCTGGGCGGCCCTGATCTCGTCGTCGATCGGCCCGACGATGTCGGCGGCCCCGGCGACGGCCAAGCTTCCGGCCGGGTCGGCGAAGTCGTTCTGAACGTCGACCACGACGAGTGCGGTCGCGGCATCGTAGCGGCTCATGGCCGGGCAGCGCGGTTCAGCGGACGGCCCGTGCGGGTCATCGGATCAGGCTACAGAAAACGGGCGCCGGTCGGATCGACCGGCGCCCGCACGGGAGCTCGACGGGCCCTAGCTGCTCGACGGGCTCACGGACTCGACCGGCGATTCACTTGGCAGGCCCGACGAGCTCGGCATCTCGGACGGCGCCGCGCTGGGCGCGACGCTCGGCTCCACCGAGGGCAGCGAGATCGATGGCGTCGGGCTCGCGCCCGGGCCGCAGGCCGCGAGCGCGAGGGCGATCGCGGCGAGCGCGATGAGTCGTTTCATGGCGAAACCTCCAGGGGATCCCGGCCGGCGGGTCGACGAACCACGCGCCGGGTCGCTTTGACCGTAGTCGCTGCTGTCTGGCGGGCGCATGACGGTGAGCCGTCGTGGGCGTTGCAGGAGGCTGTCAGGACCGGCGCAGTCGCGGGCCGGCCGATTTCGGCCCGAGTCGGCCCGTGTTCCGCGCCGGTTCCGAGCCATGGGCTCAGCGGGCGGCGACGCTCCCGGGTGCGTCGGGCAGGGTCTGGCCCATGCTCTCGGCCTCCTCGTCGTCGGGTGTTTCGACCGCGCCCGGATCCTGCGCCACCGGCACCTCGCGCGATTGAGCGCGAGCCAGGACGATCTCGAGCGAGGCGGCGATCGGGACCGCAAAGATCGCGCCGATCAGGCCGCCGGCCGCCGCGCCGACGAGCAGGCTGATGATGACCAGGAGGGGTGAGATGCCCACGCTATTGCGCATCACGATCGGGACGAGCACGTTGCCCTCGAGGAACTGGAGCACGACGTACACGCCGGCGACGGCAAGGCCGAGCTGGGGCGAAACGGTCGCCGCAACGAGGATCGCCGGCACGGCCCCGAGCAGCGGGCCGACGATCGGGACCACCTCGGTCAGGCCGGCGATCAGGGCCAGGACGATCGCTGCCGGGACCCCGAGCAGGCCGTAGGCGATGCCGGTCGCGGTGCCCATCGCGATCATGAGCGTCAGCTGCCCGCGGACCCACATGCCCAGCCGGGCCTCCACCTCGTTCCACGCCTCGCGCGCACCGGCCCGACGGTCGGGCGTCACGAACGCGAGCACGTAGCGCTGGATCCGCGCGTGCTCGACGAGCCACAGGAAAACGAGCGTCAGGACGGTCGCCACCGAGACCGCCGTCTCGGCAACGGTGAGGCCGACCTGCACGATCTGGTTGGGATCGGGCGGGGTCCGTGGGATGAGGACCTGCTCCGCCGCGTCGACGAGCGCGGTGAGCGACCGACCGAGGCCCTCGGGCCGAAGGTTCGCGGCCCACCGGTGGGCCTCGGCGAAGAACGGCGGCAGGCGCGCGATCGTCTCCTCCGCCTGTGTGTACGCGGTCGGCAGGATGACCAGGGCGAGCCCCAGCACGAGGGCAAAGAAGACCGCGTACACGACCAGCACCGTTGCGCCCCGACCGAGCGCGACGTGCGCCCGGATCCAGCCGACGAACGGCTCGAGCGCCGATGCCAGCAGGATCGCGACGAATACCAGGAGCAGCACTCGACCGGCCGCGGTGGCGAGCTCGAACAGGCCAATGACGAGGCCCGCCCCGAGCGCCAGGCCGGCACCCCGGATCGACCACGGCAGCAGCTGCGAGCGGAGCGCGTGATCGGCCGGCGCGTGGTGGGTCATCGGTCGCGCGGACGGGTCAGGGACGGGTCAGGCGGTCCCGCTTCGGTCGCCCGCGGCCTCTGCCGGGCGGGGACCTTCGTGCGCGCCGCCGCTCCCGAGATCATACGAATCGGCCCCCACGCCGTTCGTGGCCGGCATCTCGCCGAGGGTCGATTCCTCGCCGGCTTCGACGTCGAGCAGGTAGCCGATGCCCTGGAACGTCTTGATCCGTCCCGATTCGCCCGGCTTCGCACCGAGCTTGCGGCGGACGCGACTGACCCACACCCGCAGGTACTGCAGATCGTCGCGGTACTCCGGACCCCAGACCTTGGTCAGCAGCTCGGTGTGGAGCACGACCTTGCCGGCATTCGCGGCGAGGTGCTGGAGCAGCAGCCATTCCGTCCGCGACAGCTGGACGAGCTCGCCGTCCCGGCTGACCATCCGGCGCTCGAGGTCGATCTCGACGTCGTCGAACCGGATGACGCCGGCGCCGGGGGCCGCGCCGGACGAGCGCCGGAGCACCGCGCGGACACGCGCCGCGAGCTCGTCGGGATGGAACGGCTTGGCCACGTAGTCGTCGGCGCCGAGGTCGAGGCCCTTGGCCTTGTCGGCGGTCGAGCCCTTGGCGGTCAGCAGGATGACGGGCACGGAGCGGCGCTCGCGCAGCTGGCGCATCACCTCGATGCCGTCCAGGTCGGGCATGACGATGTCGAGGAGGACGATGTCGGGGCGGTACTCCTCCGCCTTCGTGAGGGCCTCCTCGCCGCCGGACGCGGTCACCACTCGGAACCCTTCCTCGGACAGGGCAATCGACACGAGCTTCGTGATCCGGGGCTCGTCGTCGGCCACGAGGACCAAGGGTTGCGTGCTCACCGCTGCACCTCCTGCATTGCGCCAATCGTGACGGATCGCGTGCGATCTCGCGCGCGGGCTGCGTGCCTGGAGCCGCTCCGCGGGCCGCCGTCAGGCTGGCACGAACGGACTCGTGACCGCGGCGGCCCGAGGCGGGGATTCGTTGCAGGCATGTGTCACCCGATCGACGTCGCGACGGCCGGTGGGACGCCTCGGGCGGGAGTAGGCTGTTCCCATGTCGGAACAGTCGCGCAAAACAGACGCGCATTGGGACGTCGTCGTGGTCGGTAGCGGAAACGCCGGGGCATCGGCCGCATTGACCGCGCGTGAAGCGGGCGCTCGGGTGCTCGTCGTCGAGAAGGCTCCGTCGGCCTGGGCCGGCGGGAACTCCTACTTCACCGCGGGTGCCATTCGCACGACATACGGATCGCTGGACGACCTTCGGTCGCTGCTCGACCTCACCGACCGCGAGGCCGACTCGATCGTCATCCCGCCCTATTCGGCAGCGGACTTCCGTGCGGATCTCCACGGGGTCACCCAGGGTCGGGCCGATCCCGCGCTTGCCGGCATCGTGGCCGACGAAGCCGCTGCCGCGGTCGAGTGGCTGACACGAGCCGGCGTCACGTGGCGCCTGCTCGAGGAGCGCCAATCCTTCGTCGTCGACGGCAGGCGGCGCTACTGGGGCAATCTCGTCATCGGCTCGGACGGCGGCGGTCGAGGACTGGTCAAGGCCGAGCTCCGCGCGATGGCTCGAGCCGGCGTCGAGATCTGGTATGGGTCACCGTTCCTCGACTTCCACCGGCAGGAGGATCGGATCGCCGGCGCGATCGTCGCTCACGATGGCCGTCGCCTGGTCGTGGGCGCAGGCGCGGTCGTGCTCGCCTCGGGCGGCTTCGAGGCTGACGCGCGACAGCGAGCGGGCATGCTCGGTCCGGGCTGGGACCTGGCGAAGGTCCGAGGCACGCCTTACAACACGGGTGACGCGCTGTTCACGGCCCTTGCCGCCGGCGCAGCGCCAGAGGGCCACTGGAGTGGCTGCCACGCGATCTCGTGGGACGCCGCAGCACCCGCGACCGGCGACCGGGAGATGACCAACCGCTACTCGCGGCAGGCCTACCCCTTCGGGCTGATGGTGAACCAGGAGGGACGACGGTTCGTGGACGAAGGCGCGGACTTCCGGAACTACACCTACGCGCGCTACGGCGCCCGCGTGCTGGAGCAACCCGGTGCCCGTGCCTATCAGCTGTTCGACGCGCGGACCGTGGGCTATGTCAGCACGGTCGATTACGACACGGCCACCCGATCGCGGGCCGAGGCACCGACGATCGAGGCCCTCGCCGACGCGCTCGGGATCGACCGTGCCAGCCTGGCCGGGACCGTCGAGACGTTCAATCAGGCCACCGGTCCCGCGGCCTTCAACCCGACGATCAAGGACGGCAAGTCCACGGTCGGGCTCGACATCCCGAAGAGCAACTGGGCTCAGCCGCTCACTGCGCCGCCGTTCGTCGCGTTCGCCGTGACGTGCGGGATCACGTTCACGTTCGGCGGGTTGCGGATCACGACCGACGGGGCGGTGGTCGGGATCGACGGCCGGCCCCTGGACGGTCTCTTTGCCGCGGGTGAGGTCGCGGGCGGGCTGTTCTATCACAACTATCCGGGGGGCTCCGGGCTCACTGCCGGCACCGTGCTTGGACGACGCGCGGGCCAGGCCGCGGCACGGGTCGCACTCAACCGGCGACCGCCGGGCAGCGCATGAGCCCCGTTATGCAACAGTTACACTCCGGCCGACACGAGGCACTGCCTTCGTCACGAAGTTCGGAGCTCGCGGCGTGACCGACCCGACCATCACCGGCGCACTGGCCGCATGGGTGTCCGACCTGACCTACGAGGACATCCCGGTTGCCGTTCGCGAACGCGTGAAGGACCTGTTCCTTGACGCGCTGGCCAGTGGGTTGGCCGGCAACAGCGGAGACGAGATCGATCAGATCGACGAGGTCGCACGCGGGCTGGGTGGCGATTCGGACGAGTCGACCGTGCTCGCTCGCCACGCGTCCACGCCGGTTGGGGCGGCCCTCATGAACGGGTACCTGATCACCGCGGCAACGGTCTGCGACGTGCATCGCCCCACGTTGTGCCACGTGACACCCGAAGTCGTGCCTCCGGCCCTGGTCGTCGCCGAGCAGCGAGACGCCACGGGTCGAGACCTGATCGTGGCCCTTGCGGCCGGGTTGGAGACCACGACCCGGATCGGCGTGGCATTGGACTATCCGGTGTTCCGCAGGCACGGATGGCACTCACCCGGGGTCATCGGACCCTTCGGTGGCGCAGCTGCGGCCGGCCGATTGCTCGGCCTCGATGCTGTCGCGCAGTGCAACGCGCTGGGCCTCGCCGGGAGCCAGGCGGCAGGCACGTTTGCACATTGGGGAACGCCGACGATCAAGTTCCACCAGTCCCGTGGAGCGCTGTCCGGGCTCCTTGCCGCCACGCTCGCCGCCACGGGGTTCCAGGCGTCACCGGACATCCTGGCCGCGCAGGATGGGGGGCTGTTCACGTCGTACGCCGAGGGCGGGAGGCCCGAGGCAGTCGTGGACCGACTTGGCGACCACTGGGAGCTGATGAACATCTCCCTCCGGCTGTGGCCGGTGGCAAGCTCCATCCAGTCGATGGTCACCGCGCTGTTCGCCGCCCTCGCCGAGCGACCGCTGGAGGCCGCATCGATCGAGTCCATTCGGATCGGGCTGTCGGAGACGGTTTACCGGATGCACGGGGAGCTGGGATGGGACAGTCGGTTCCGCGCCCTGCTCTCTGCTCGATATGTCGCCTCCGTCGTGGTCCACGACCAGGCGTGCTGGCTCGACCAGTTCACTCCCGAGCGGATCGCGGACCCGAAGGTCGACGCATTCGCACGAGACCGCATCAGGGTCGAGGTCGATCCGAAGCTCGCAACCAACGCGGCCGTGGTTGAGGTTCGCACCACGGACGGGCAAGCTAGCGTGGTGCAGCGCGACGCGCCGCGTGGTGATTCGAGCGATCCCCTGTCACGCGACGAGATCCTCGACAAGTTCCGGCGGGCGAGTGCGCCGCTGATGACGGAAGGGGAGGCAGATAGGGTGAGCGCAACCGCCACGCGGCTTGAGGAAGCGCCGGGAACGTGCTCCCTGATCCGCGCATTTCGGGCCGACCACCCGTGAGCACCGAGGCCGTTTCGCGGCTCCCGGTGGCCCCCGAGACCGACGGCGTCGCGTCGACGTCCGACACCCGGTCGGTCGTCGCCCTCAGGCGCGGGCTCGCGATCCTGGACGTGTTCTCGCTTGGGCGGCGAGAGCTCGGGGTGAACGAGATTGCGCGCGCCCTCGGCATGCACAAGAGCACCGTGTCGAGGCTGTGCTCGACGCTCGAGCAGTCCGGATACCTGGCACGCGACGCCACGAGTGAAAAATACCGCCTCGGAGCGCGGATCCAGCAGCTGACCGGGGCCTCGTCCGTGGAGCTCCGCACCGCCGCGCGCGACGTGCTCCGGCAGCTCGTCGAGAGCTCGGGAGAGACCGTCACCATGGTCGTCCGGGACGGCCTGGACATCGTCACGATCGAGGTTCTCGATGGTCCGCGGATGATCCGGATGCAGGCCCGCGTCGGTGCCCGAACCCAGATCCATGCCAGCGCCGGCGCCAAGGCGATTCTCGCGTCGCTGCCGCCCGACGAGCTGGGTCGAATCATCGACGGCTGGCCGCTGTCGCGATTGACCGCGAACACGATCATCTCGAAGGATGCGCTGATCGACCATCTCGCGGAAACGCTGGCGCGCGGGTTCAGCATCGACCACGAGGAGATGGAGATCGGGCTGCGCTGTGTCGGGGCGCCCGTGCGGGACCAATCGGGCGAGGTCGTCGCGGCGATCGCCGTGTCCGCCCCGCGGCACCGCCTGAACGACGACGGCATCGACCGGCTGGGTCGTTTGGTTCGGGATGCGGCCGACGCGATCTCGTCGCGGCTTGGAGCTCCGGTTGTCGCCACCGTCGAGCCCACTGGCACGAATCGGCACCGATAGGCCGTCGCTGGTCGCCCTGGGCTGTTGCCGGCCGAAAAGCTGCCGGTCGCCGAATCCGTGCGCTTGTCGACCGGCGCACAAGCCGCTAGGATCGCAACAGTCTCGCAGAATGGGATAGCGGTCGGGACGGAGCGTCGTCATGCCAGATCTGACCACGGCCGATACGATCGTCGTCCCGGCGTACGTCGGAGGCCGCGAGCTGCCGGCGGACGCCTGGTCGGAACACACGGATCCGTTTCGGGGTGGGGTCGTGTCTCGGGTCGCTCGCTCCGGGGCGGACACCATTGCCGAGGCAGTGGCGGTCGCGCGACGGAGCCAGCCGATCGTCGCCGCCGTGCCGGCAGCCGAGCGGGCTGCGATCCTGCGCCGGGCCGCGGACATCGTCGAGGGACGCGCTGACGAGCTCGCGACCACGATCTCGCGCGAGATCGGCAAGGCCATCCGGAGCACGCGCCGGGAGGTCAGGCGGAGTGCCTGGACGATGCGCACCGCGGCGACGGCGGCCGAGACACTCTCGGCATCGACGCCGCACGCCGACCTGACCACGGAAGGGAGCGGCCTGCTCGCGCTCGTCCTGCGCGTGCCGGTCGGGGTCGTCGGGGCGATCACGCCGTTCAACGCGCCGTTCAATCTCGTCGCCCACAAGGTCGCCCCGGCTTTCGCCGCCGGCAATGCCACGATCGTCAAGCCGGCCAGCCAGGCCGCGCGGACGGCGATCGACCTGATTGCGATCCTCGAGCAGGCCGGAGCGCCGGTCGGCGCGTTCTCGGTCGTCCCCGGTGACCGAGTCGCTGTCCAGGCGATGGCGTCGCACCCCGGCATCGATCTGTACACGCTCACCGGGAGCCGCGCCGCAGCCGAAGCCGTCGCCGCCCTGGCCGGGCCTCGCAAGCAGCTGTTCGAGCTTGGCGGCAACTCACCGAACATCGTGCACGCCGACGCCGATCTCGACGTCGCGATCCGGGAATGCGTCTCGGGCGGGTTCGCGAACACCGGCCAGAGCTGCAATTCGGTCCAGCGCCTGTATGTGCACGAGGCAATCGCCGACCAGCTGACCGACCGGCTGGTCGAGGCCGCTGCCGCGCTGCGGACCGGTGATCCGCTCGACCCGGCGACGGACGTCGGGACGCTCGTGACGGAGGATGCCGCGGTCCGGGTGGAGGAATGGATCGACGCTGCGCGGGCCGACGGTGCACGCGTCCTCACCGGCGGCGTCCGAAGCGGGGCGTCGATCCCGCCGACGGTCCTGGTCAACGTTCCGGACGACGCCCGGATCGTGTGTGAGGAAGTGTTCGGACCGGTGATCGTCGTGCTGCGCTATCGGACGCTCGACGAGGCGATCGCGCGCGCCAATGCATCCGGCTACGGGCTGCAGGGCGCCGTGTTCACGTCTTCACTCGCCGTCGCCGTGGCCGTCGCAACCCGGCTCGAGACGGGCGGGGTCCTCGTGAACCGGTCGACCAACTTCCGCCTCGACCATCTGCCGTATGGCGGCGTCAAGGAGAGCGGGGTCGGTCGCGAAGGACCGGGCTACGCGATCGACGAGATGACGACGCTCAAGCAGGTCCTGATCGATCCGGGAGCCGCGCCAGCCTGACACGCGCCCCCGCGTTCGAGCGGGCCGGCGCGCATTGACAGGGCGTGGCGGGTTTGTGAAACTGTTCTAGCTTGCGCGACGGAGACGTTCCGCTTCGTGTAAGTTGAGCGCTGACACGCCAGCTCCCGATACGACCTGCGATTCGAGCCTCCATCCCGACGCTTGAAGGGAATGCCTTGCAGGACATCTTGCTCGCAGTCGGCTTCGGTCTCGTCACGGCCGCGATCATCGCCCTCTCGACGGTCGCCCTATCGCTCCAGTACAGCGTGACGAACATCCCGAATTTCGCCCACGGCGAGCTCATGACGCTCGGCGCGTACGGCGCGCTGGTCGCCCAGCGATCGACCGACAACATCGTCCTGCAGGCCCTCAGTGCCGCCCTCGTGGGTGGCCTGTTCGCCTGGGCGATGAACTACTTCATCATCCAGCCCTTCAACCGGCGCGGCGCGCGGAACCTCGTCCTGTTCATCCTGACCCTAGCGATCAGCTTGATTCTTCAGAACGGGATCCTGCTCGTGTTCGGCGGTTCGAACATCGGCTATGCGCTGCCGGCCAGCGATGCGCAGCAGATCGGTCCGTTCATCTTCACCGGCCAGGACCTGCTGATCATGGGCTCGGCGGTCGTGATCATGGTCGCGGTCCACCTGCTGCTCGTCCGGACGAAATTCGGGAAGGCCCAGCGCGCGATCTCGGACAGCCGAGAGCTCGCCCGCGTAACCGGGATCAACGCCGACCGCATCGTCCAGCTCACCTGGCTGGTCGACGGTCTCATCGCCGGCTTCTCCGGGTTCGCCCTGGGGGCCAGCGTGGGCAGCCTTTCGCCCACGATCGGCAACGGCTTCCTACTGGTCATCTTCGCGGCGGCCATCGTCGGGGGCATCGGCCGGATCTACGGTGCGATGGCCGGCGCCCTGCTCATCGGGCTGGCGATGGAGGTCAGCGCGCTGTACCTCGCGGCGGATTACAAGGTCGCCGTCGCGTTCGTGCTGCTCATCCTCACGCTGCTGCTCCGGCCCGAGGGTCTGATTGCGACGAAGCGGGTCGTCGTCCGATGATCGACTACGTCGTCAGCACGCTGACCCTCGGCGTGATCTGGTGCATCTTCACGTACGCCGTCAACGTGACCTGGGGTTGGACCGGGCAGCTCGACCTCGCGCCATTCCTGTTCATCGCGCTCGGCGCTTACGTCTACTCCGTCATCGTCGGTCCGCCGCCCAATGCCGGCCCATCCGTCCAATGGATCCTCGGCCTTCGGCTGCCATTTGCGTTCGGCCTGGTCGGATCGATCGTCGTCGGCGCGGCATCCGCCCTCGTCCTGGGCGGGATTGCGCTACGCCGCCTTCGGGACGATTACTTCGCCATCACCACGGTCGTCGCGACGCTGACGATCTACGCGTTCATCGCCCAGTTCGTCCCGCTGTTCGACGGGTATACGGGGGTCTACGGCGTCCCCAAGCCGCTCATCGACGTCCTCAACCTGTCGTCGTCCGCGTACCAGGCATTCTTCCTGGTCCTGTGCCTCGTCGCGCTCGGCGTCGTGTATCTCGTCATGGAGCGGATCTTCAAGAGCCCGTATGGACGGCTCCTGCGGGCGGTCCGCGAGGATGACGTTGCCGCCGCCGCATTCGGCCGCGACGTCTACCGGGTCAAGCTCCGGGCCTACGTCATCTCAGGCGCGATCGCGGGTCTCGGTGGTGGGCTGCTCGCGGCATTCCTCGACGCCTTCAACCCGTACGCGTGGAGCGCCGGCGAGACATTCCTCATCTATGCCGCGATCTTCGTCGGCGGCTCCGGCAACAACCGGGGCGTGCTCGTCGGCTCGTTCTTCATCGCGGTCGTGGTCCAGGAGCTGACGAGGCTGCTGGTCGTGATCCCGGGTCATCCGGACGCCGCGGCCGCCCTGCGCTACATGATCGTCGGCGTTCTCATCATCGGGATCCTGTGGTGGCGACCCGAGGGACTCCTGCCCGAACCGCGCGATCGGGACCCGCTCGCTCCGCCGGACCCCGGCGGTCAACCGGACCCCGCGACAGCGGCGAGATCGATCGAGGCCGGCCGTGGCTGATGGGTCGGCGATCCTCGAGCTCCAGGGCGTGTCGAAGAGCTTCGGCGGGGTCCACGCGGTGAGGGACTGCAGCTTCACTGTGCAGGCCGGCACCCTGACCGGACTCATCGGTCCGAACGGGGCCGGCAAGAGCACGACCGTCGATCTCGTGTCCGGGTTCAAGTCCGTGGACGCTGGGACGATTCGATTCGACGGCCGGGAGGTTCAGAACCGCCCGGCTCATGTCGTCAGCCGGCTGGGCCTCATGCGGACGTTCCAGACGCCGCGCGAATGGCCGAAGCTGACGACCCTCGAGAACCTGCTCGTGGCATCGGTGGACGATCGGCGCGAGAGCCTTGGCCTCGCGCTGTTCAACCGACGCGCCGTCCGCGAGGCGGAGGCATCCACGCGAGCCGAGGCGCGGGCGGTGCTCGCCGAGTTCAGCCTCACGGCCGTCGGTAACGAGCTTGCGGGCAACCTGAGCGGTGGCCAGAAACGACTCCTCGAGTTTGCCCGGGTGATGGTCGCCCGCCCGAAGCTGGTCGTTCTCGACGAGCCGCAGTCCGGGGTCAACCCGGTGCTCGGCGATCGGATGGGCAGCGCGATCCAGCAGCTCGTGACCTCGGGCATCACGGTCGTGATGGTCGAGCACAACCTCGGCTTCGTCGAGCGGCTGTGCGACCCGGTGATCGTGATGGCCCTGGGCAGCCCGATCGCGAGCGGCACGATGGCCGAGCTGCGGCGGAACCCGGACGTGCTCGACGCGTATCTCGGCGAGGTCGCGCCGCATGGCTGAAGTGGTCCTCGAGGTCAAGGGCCTGTCCGCGGGCTATGGCGGACCGCCGATCGTGAGCGACGTGAGCGTCGAGGCTCGGGCCGGAGCGATCACCGCCCTCGTCGGACCGAACGGGGCAGGCAAGTCCACGCTCCTGAAGGCGATCGCCGGCGTGATTCGCTCGTCCACGGGACAGACCACGATCGCTGGCGAGGACGTTTCCGGACTGCCGCCCGAGGCCCTCGTCCGGCGCGGCCTGGCCTACGTGCCGCAGGTCGCGAACGTGTTCCCGTCGCTCTCGGTCACGGAGAACCTCGAGATGGGCGGCTATGTCATGCGCGGCAGCGTGAAGCCACGGATCGAGGAGATGTTCGCGTTATTCCCGGACCTGCGCGCCGCAGCTCGGCGGCCGGCGCGGACCTTGAGCGGGGGCCAACGGAACATGCTGGCGCTCGCCCGCGGCCTCATGGTGAAGCCGTCCGTCCTGCTCATCGATGAACCGACGGCGGGCCTCGCGCCGCGCTACGAAACGGCGGTCTGGGAGCACGTCATCGCCGTTCGCGACACCGGCGTCGCCGTCCTGGTGGTCGAGCAGAACACACGTCGCACCCTCAGCCATTCCAACTGGGCCTATCTCCTGACCCTCGGGCAGGTGCGGGTCCAGGGATCCGGCGCCGACTTGCTCGCAAACGAGGAGGTGGTCCAGCTCTATGTCGGAGGTGAAGCGAGTAGCTCCAGCTCAACGTCGTCCTAGCACCGGCGTGGCCTCGAGCCGCGCGAGGAGGTAACCGTGACAGGCGGGCAACATCTTGGCATCCGGCGCGGATCGGTCCGCGCGGCGTCCCTGGCCGCGATCGTCGTCGTCTTCGCGGCGTGCAACAGCGCGGCTCCGGCATCCACCGCGCCGGGCGGCGGAGCCTCGAGCGGAGTGGGTGGCAGCACGGGGGCGAGTGCCGCCACGGGCGACACGATCACCTTCGGCGACCTCCACCCCTTCACCGGCCAGTATGCGAGCGTCGGAGCGCATTCCTATGCCGGCGTCAAGGCGGCGGCAGCGTGCATCAATGCGGCGGGCGGCATCCTGGGCAGGCAGCTCAACGTGACCAACGCCGACACGGTCGGGGACCCGGCCGACGCCGTTCCCGCCCTGAACAAGCTCCTGGCCGTCGACCACGCGTCGGCGATCATCGGACCGGGCGGCCTCGAGATCGGTGGAACGCAGTCGATCCTGGACAACGCAAAGGTCCCGTTCATGTTCGAAGGCGGCCTCTCGGCGAAGGACAATAACGACGATCAGTACCTGTGGCGCGACACGCCGTCCGATTCGCAGGAAGGCGTGGCGATGGCCCTGTACGCGCTCAAGAAGGGCTACAAGAACGCGGCGCTCGTATTCTCGACCATCCAGTCAGCGCAGGACTTCAAGGCCCCGGTGCAGCAGGCATATGCCAAGCAGGGCGGGACCATAGTCGCTGACATCAACCTGTCACCCGGTCAGACCTCGTACCGGTCGGAGGCGCTCCGCGTCGTAAACGCCCACCCCGACGTCATCTTCACGCAGATGGAACCCGGCACTGCCGGCGCGTTCTTCTCGGGCATGAAGGCGCTCGACAATCTGGCCATTCCGTTCATCGCCAGCGACACCTCGGTGGGCTCGGACTGGATCTCCGCGATCACCGGGCCCGTCGCTGAGGCGCACCTGGTGTCGGTCGAAGGCAGCGCGGCACCCGGGCCGGGCGGCGATGCATTCACGAAGTGCTACGCGCAGGGCAACGGACCGGGCCAGCCGGTCGCGAACTCGCCGTACGCATACGACGGAGCAGTCGTCATGGCCCTCGCGATGGACCAGGCCGGCAGCACGGACAGCGCAGCGGTCGTCGCCGCGCTTCCCAAGGTGTCCAGCCCGGGCAGTGGTGCCACGAAGGTCACCTCGTATGCCGACGGGGTTGCCGCGATCAAGGCCGGCAAGGCGATCGACTACGACGGCGCCGGGACGCCGATGGACTTCGACAAGTACCACAACGTGTTCGGGCCGTTCGACGTGGTCCAGTGGTCACAGTCGGCGAACCAGTTCAACGTGATCCAGACCGTTTCGGCACAGGATCTCGAGGCCGCCAGCGGTGGCTGAGCCTGACCCGCGATCCCGTGAGGCCAACCCGCGCTACGAGCGCGGGTTGGCCATGCGCCGCCAGGTCCTCGGCCCCGAGTACGTGGACGCGGCTCTGGCATCAACCGACGAGGCCAGCCGCGACGTGCAGGACTTCGTGACCGAGTACGCCTGGGGATCAATCTGGAGCCGGGCCGGCCTCGACCCACGCACTCGCAGCCTCATCACCCTGGCCATGCTCGCCGGGCTCAACCAGCCGGCCGAGCTTCGGCTCCACATCCGCGGCGCGCTGCGCAACGGCTGCTCGCCGATCGAGATCCGGGAGACGCTTCTCCACGGGGCGATCTACCTCGGCGTGCCCGCTGCGTTGGCGGCGCTCGCCGAAGCCAGGGATGTGCTCCCACCCGGCAACGCAGTGACCTGACGCCGCCCTCCCCCCGGCGTCCGCGTGGAGCGCGCCGGCCTACGGGCCGGTGCGCTCCACGTCCCGTTCAGACGAGCGCGATCGGTCGGACCTGGGACCCCGTCGCGCCGACGAGCGGGAGTGGCAGGACGACGACCCCGAATTCCGCGGCGGGCAGGGCGGACAGGCCCTCGAGCTGCATGTTCTCGATCAGGTGTATGGCGGCGTCGCGGATCAGCCGGCTGTGGACCGGCAGGCGGTTGTCGCGCGGGTCGAAGCACTCGTACATGAGGCAGTCGGCGCCCGTCGCCGAGACCCCCTGCTCGGCGATCCAGGTCGCGCCGTCGGCGTCGACGCCGGGCAGGCCGGCCTCGGGACTCAGGTACCGATCGGACTCGTTCCAGAATCGGCCCCAGCCGGTCCGGACGAGGAGCACGTCGCCCGGCTCGAGTCGGCTGCCACGACGGTCGAGGGCCGCCTGGAGCAGGTCGCCCGAGATGCCGAAGCCCGGCTCCAGCGCGGAGACGCCGAGTGCTGCGGCGACGTCCGCGAGGACGCCGCGGCGCACGATCGGAGCGACTGTCTCGATCCCGAGCTCGCGCAATCCGCCCGCGCCGGTCTGGGCGAGCGCGGCCGATCGATCGCCATGCAGGCGCCCATCGACAGAGATGTGGCCGATCGCGTCGATGTGGGTGCCGGCGTGGCACGTCGTCGTGAGCAGGTCGATCGCCGCGCTGTATCCGTCCCCGCGCAGGACGTCGCCGTGTCGTCGCCAGAGGGACAGGGTGAACCGTGGCGCGCCCGCGGGTTGGGGCATGGCGGCGTGGAAGGGCTGGCCGAGATCGACCACGCTGGCCGACCGCAGGGCATCGAGCAACGGTGTCGCGGTCATGGATCCTCCGATCGTCAAGCGGCCGGGCGCAGCAGGGCGAGGACCTCGCGCATGTCCCGGACGTGCGCCAGATCCTGGAGCCGTTCGACCGCGCGTTGAGCCGTCGGCTGATCCAGGATCCCGTCGGCACAGGCGGCGAACTTGTCGAGCAGCATCGTCCGGCCGGCCGGGCGGTCAGGATGACCGTGGGGCAGGTCGACGGCGAGGGTCTCATGCGTATCGGTGCCCGGGTCCAGGGTGATGCGGCACTGAAGGGGGCTCAACCCGGGATCGATCGTGATCTCGACCTGCTCGTCGATGACGTTGCGGACCTCGGGCGACTCGTAGACCGCAGGCATGAACTCGTCGAACCTGAGGCGCCCGAACCGGAGCACCGCCGCGGCGGCGAAATGGAGCGAGAGCATCGCCTCGAACGTGCCGGTCGGGTGCCGAAACCGGGCGTGCTGGTCGTGGACGGCCGGCGCCACGGCGACCCGGACCCGCCGGGCCGATGGCACATCCAGGCGTCCATCGTCGATCAGCTCGAACAGTCCGGTGATCATTGGCTGCAGGGGTGTCGCGCCCGGCCACGGGCGGACCGAGATCCGCTCGAGCTCCCAACGCTGGCCGAGATCGGCGGTCAATGCGCCAGGATCGCCGCCGTCCGAATAGGTGCCCAGCAGGCCGCCGTCGGGATCGACGAGGACCTCCTCGCCGGCCGCGAAGCCATGCTCGGCGATGCGTGCCGCGAGGAGCCCGGACAGCGCGGCCCGGGCCTGGTGGAACTTGACCGTGGCGGTGCCCCAGGCGGCCCAGGTCCCAGCGGACTGGCTCGCCGCAAGGCCCAGCGCGTGACGCATCCGGAGGGCATCGAGGCTCGCGATCCGTCCGGCCCCCGCGGCCGCTCCGAACGGTCCGGCGACCCCGGGAGTGTGCCAGCCGCGTGCGCGAAACGACTCATAGCGCAGGCCGGCCGCGACGCGCGTCGCGACCTCGAAGCCGGCGGCCAGAGCGGTCAGCACGGTCGATCCGTCGACCCCAGCGGCTTCCGCGGCGACGAGCGCGGCCGGAACCACTTCGGGGGTCACGTGGAAATGGGCCGGCGTGTAGACATCGCACGCGGTCAGGGCGGTGATCCGATAGGCGTTGGCGACTGCGGCCGCGGCGGGTGCACGCCGCTCCGAGCGACCGATGACCGTCGAGTCCCCGACGGCGCCGAGGACCGAGTCGAGCGCATCGACCTGCCGGATCTCTTCCGCCTGATCGGCCGCGAGCGCGCATGCCAGGGCGTCGATCAGCAGGTCGATCGTGCGCTCGGCCACGCGTGGCGGCAGGTCGTCGGGCTCGAGCGCGGCCGCAAACCGGGCGAGGACGGCGGTCGGCCCGGCCTGGTCCGCGCGATCGCGGCGAGCCACTCGCCCGCCCATCGCATGCGTCGCGGCGCCCCTCGGCGACCTCGTCAATCGATCTCGGTCGGGTCGAAGGACGGCGCCGGGCCGGACAGGGGCGGCAGGTCCCAGGAGCCCGTCGACGGGGCACTGACCGAGTCGTCGACGGCCACGTCGATCACTGCCGGTCGACCCGATGCCAGGGCCGCGGCTAGCACGTCGCCCAACTCGTCGGGGCTCGTGGCGCTGTAGCCGAGAGCGCCCATCGCGCGACCCAGGAGGGCGAAGTCGGCCGTGATCAGCTCGCCCGTCTCGTCGCGTCGGAATCGCGTCGCGATCTCGCGATTGGGCCCGAAGAAGGTCGCCTGCTGGCCGTAGATCGACCCGTACCCGTTGTTGTTCCAGACCACCCAGATGACTGGCAGGTCGTACTCGACGGCCGTCGCGACCGCATTCGCGGTCATCAGGAACCCGCCGTCCCCGCACACGGCGACGACGGGCTGATTCGGTCGTGCGAACTTCGCACCGACGGCGCCGGCGACCCCGAAGCCCATGGCCGCGAAGCCCCAGGCCTGGAGCAGTCGGCCGCGGGGCGGAGCGGCGAGCTGCTGGACGAGCCAGTTGTGATGGATGCCGACGTCGGCCAGGACGATGCTGTCGGACGGCAGAATGGCGCCCAGCTGAGCAACCAACCGACTCGGATGAAGGGGCGAGCTCGAGCTCCCGCGCGGACCGGCCAGCGCTCGCTCCCAGATGGCCTTCCACTCGTCCGTCGATCGGATCCACGCGGCGTGCCGACGACGTGCCTCCTCGGCCCGCGGCCGGACCGCCTCCAGGAGCTGACGCAGCACCGTCCGTGCGTCACCGACGATGCCGATCTCGACCGGGTAGTTGCGACCGATCTCCTGCACGTCGATGTCGACGTGGATGAGTCGCGTCGGTGGGATCGAGTACGTCATGCCGGGGGTCCACGAGCTCGTCGGACGGTCGTCGAACCTGGTCCCGACGGCGAGCAGGACGTCCGCCTGGCGTGCCGCCTGATTCGCGGCATATGGGCCGTTCCGGCCGGTCGCACCCAGGGCGAGGGGATCCCGTTCGTCGATCACGCCCTTGCCGAGCGGCGACGTGATCACGGGCACCTGGAGCAGCCGCGCCAGCTCGCCCAATTCGACGGTCGCCTCGGCCAGGAACACGCCGTTGCCGGCCAGGACGACGGGCCGTTCCGCGGCCACCAGCAGGTCGGCCGCCCGGGCAATCACCGCTGGTTCGCCGCCAGACCGATCCGAGATGCCCTGTCGCCAGGCCGCCGGGTCCGGCTGATCGACCTCGGCCTCCTCCACGAACACGTTGAGGGGCACATCCACGTGAACCGGGCCCGGTCTGCCGGTCGTCATCAGGCCGAAGGCCTGGCGCATGATCAGGGGGATCATCTCGGGCCGGAAGGCCTGGTAGGTCCGCTTCACGTACGGCCGCATCACGTTGTTGAAGTCGCCCTGGAAGAAACGTCCTGATTCCTGGAACGGCCCGCGGTTGAACTGCTGGGTCGGCACGTTGCCGGTAATCGCGAGGAACGCGGACGAGTCGTAGAAGGCGTTCGCGACGGCCATCGTGAGGTTCAACGAGCCCGGGCCCGAGGAGGTGTACGTGACCGGCGGCCGGTGGGTCAGCCGCGCGTACGCATCGGCCATGAACCCCGCGGCCTGCTCGTCGTGGGCGGTGATCGTGCGGATCGCGTCCTGGCGGTCGTAGAGGGCGTCGAGCAGGCCGATGATGCCGTGACCGCACACGCCGAACGCGTATTCCACGCCCTCCCGAACGAGGTAGTCGACGATCATCTCCGAGCCTTTGAGGCTGCCTGAACTCACGCGATCTCCCTGTGCCGATTCGATCGATGAGCGGGGTGCGGCCGGGCCCGGGCCCTCCGTCCGAGCAGGAGTCTCGGGAGCGCCGGCCATGTCGCGAAACGATGCTGGGATGGTACTCTGTAGTGCAACTGTTGCCAAGCTCGCACCAGCCGCCAGACCAGGGAAACGATGATCGATCGACCTCCGTCCGTGCCGCCCGAGACCAATCAGCAGCCCATGGCCGGAACGTGGTTCCTGACCCCGACGCCGTTCGACGGGACCGGGGAGGTCGACCTGCCGAGCCTGCGCGGCCTCGTCGACCGAGCCGTTGACTGGGGCGTGGACGGTCTCACGGTCATGGGCGTCATGAGCGAGCCCGGGACGCTGACCGACGGCGAGCGGACATTGGCCTTGCGGGCGATCTTCGAAGCGGTCGCGGGTCGGGTTCCCGTGATCGTCGGCTGCTCCGCCGCGGGCGCCTCGGTCGCGATCGCTCGGGCGCGAGAGGCGCGCGAACTGGGCGCCATCGCGGCCATGGTGTCCGCCCCGCCGCTGCTCCGAAACCTCGACCAGCTGCCCGCCTTCTTCGCCACGGTCGCACGCGACGGCGGCCTGCCGCTCGTCATCCAGGACGAGCCAGCCGCTACCGGGGTCATGATCCCGGTCACTGTCCTGCTCGCGAGCGCAAGCGCATCGGGCGCCCACTGCATCAAGGTGGAGGATCCGCCGACCCCGCCCAAGATCAGGCTCCTGCTGGCGGCCGACCCGGAGCTCGTGCTGTTCGGCGGGCTCGGGGGAATCGCCGCCCTCCACGAGCTGGATCACGGAGCAGCCGGCACGATGACGGGGTTTGCGCTGCCCGAGGTCATGCGCGCAATTCGCCTCGCCGTGGCCGCAGGTCGGCTCGATCAGGCCGCTCGGACCTTCGATCGATTCCTGCCCCTGATCGTGTTCGAGGGTCAGCCCGGGATCGGCCTGGCGATCCGCAAGGAGGTGCTCCGTCGACGAGGCGCGATCGCGACGAGCCGGACCCGAGGCCAGCCGGCCGAGGCCGACGAGGTCACGCGCGCGGACCTGGACGGCGTGCTCGATCGGGTTGGGATCCGATTGGGACCGGAACGATTGATCGTGGGCGGCGACGATGCCGACCCGCGCCCGATCGCGGCGAGCGCCCGATGATCGGCTCGGAGCACGTCGTAGCGAGTGCGTGGATGCGTCGTTTCGGCTGGGTCGTGCCGTCCTGGAACACGGTCACGGAGTACGAGGTACAACGGCTGTCGCCGGCGGGCATCTCGAATCATTTCGCGCGCATCGCGCATACCGAGGACAGCGAGGCGGCGTTCGAGCGCATGGCTCGCGAGGCGCCGGGCACGCTCGACCTGCTCGTGCACGCCGGGGTCGACGCGATCTGCTACGCGTGCACCGCCGGGAGCTTCTTCAAGGGCTTCGACGAAGACCGCGCGCTTGCCGAGCGCCTGACGGCTCGTGCCGGACGACCGGTCGTCACGATGGCCGGCGCGCTCGTGGCGGCGGGTCGTTCGCTGGGGTTCAAGCGGATCTCGGTGGCGGCGCCGTACGAACCATGGCTCATGGAGCGGCTCGTCGCATTTCTCGAGGCCGGCGGCTTCACGGTGCTGAGCTTCTCCGGGCTGGGCCACCAGGCCAACGTCCTGTACGAACCCGGGAAGGCGCTCGAGCTTGCCGAACGGGCGTGGGATCCCGCGGCCGACGGTCTGATCATGAGCTGCGGCAACTTCCGGACGCTGGAGGCGATCGAGTCGATCGAGGATGCGCTCGGTCGACCAGTGGTCACGAGCGTCCAGGCATCGCTCTGGGCACTCATGCGCCAATCGTCGATCGACGATCGAATCGACGGGGCGGGTGCTCTCCTGGCGCGCCCGGATGGGTCGGCCAGCCGGGCCGGCGAGGGGCACTGACCCGTCCCCCGGTCATCTGGAGGCAGAGCATGGACGTCGGTCTCACCGGCTCGCGAGCCCTGGTCGGAGGCGCGAGCCGCGGCCTTGGGCGGGGCATCGCCGAGGCGCTCGTGGCCGAGGGCGCGAGGGTCGCGCTCGCTGCCCGGCCATCGGGCGACCTCGCCAGCGCCGCCGCCGACCTGGGCCAGCCTGCCATCGAGGTCGATCTGTCCGCCGCCGACGGGCCCGAGCGTGCGGTGCAGGGCGCTGTCGAGGCGCTCGGGGGACTCGACCTGCTGGTGATCAACACCGGAGGCCCGCCGCTTGGAACATTCGACGAGCTGTCGGATGCGCAGTGGGTGTCGGCGATCGAGGGCACGTTCCTTTCGGCCGTCCGCCTGGTCCGGGCCGCCCTGCCACATCTGCAGCGAGGCCGTTCGCCCGCGATTGCGATCGTCCTGTCGAGCTCGGTCCGCGAGCCGATCGCGGGCCTGGACACGTCGAACGCGCTGCGACCCGGGCTCGTGGGTTTGCTCAAGTCGCTGGCCGCCGAGATCGCGCCGATTCGGATCAACGGCGTTGCCCCGGGCCGGATCGCGACCGATCGCGTCGCCGGCAACGATCGCGCCCGCGCGGCCCGGGAATCGATGACCCTCGACGAGGTGCGTCGCCGATCGATCGAGCGGATCCCGCTCGGGCGATACGGAGCCGCGGAGGAGGTTGGTCGCGTGGTTGCGTTCCTTCTCTCGCCGGCCGCGTCGTACGTCCACGGAGCGGTGATCCCGGTCGATGGAGGGATGGTCCGCTCGCTGCCCTGATCCTCGTCGCCGCCGGCCGGGCTGTCGCCGTCCTGCTCGCCTGGCGTCGATCCGGGCCCGGATGGGCTACGCTGGGCTCGATCCCGACGCACCCCGACCGCCACGCTGCGAGCGCGGGCCACCGTCCCGGCCCACGGAGATCCGGATGTACTTCGACGAGTTCAAGCACCAGCTTCCCGACATCGACCCCGAGGAGACCGACGAGTGGCTCGAGTCGCTCGGCCAGGTCGTCGCCGACGAGGGCGAGAATCGCGCCCGGTTCCTCATGTTCAAGCTGCTCAAGGGCGCCCGACAGCTGCACGTCGGGCTGCCGCCGCTGACCCAAACGCGCTACATCAACACGATCAGCCCGGAGCAGGAGCCGTTCTTTCCGGGTGACGAGGGCCTCGAGCGCCGGATTCGGCGGCTGATCCGCTGGAATGCCGTGGCGATGGTCCTGCGCGCCAACAACCGGTTCAGCGGGATCGGCGGTCATCTGGCCACGTATGCCAGCTCGGCCAGCCTGTACGAGGTCGGGTTCAACTGGTTCTTCCGGGGCAAGGACGCGGACGGCGGCGGCGACCAGGTGTTCTACCAGGGCCACGCGGCGCCAGGCATGTACTCACGAGCGTTCCTCGAGGGTCGCCTGAGCGAGGGCCAGCTCGACAACTTCCGGCGCGAGGTCGGCGGCGCGGGCCTGAGCTCGTATCCGCATCCGCGCCTCATGCCCGATTTCTGGGAGTTCCCGACGGTCTCGATGGGCCTCGGGCCGCTGGCCGCGATCTACCAGGCCCGGTTCAATCGCTACCTCCACAACCGAGGCCTCAAGGACACCAGCCAACAGCGCGTCTGGGCGTTCCTCGGTGACGGCGAGATGGACGAGCCCGAGTCGACGACGGCCCTGTCGCTCGCCGCGCGCGAGGGGCTCGACAACCTGACCTTCGTCATCAACTGCAATCTCCAGCGCCTCGACGGTCCCGTGCGCGGCAACGGCAAGGTGATCCAGGAGCTCGAGGGTCTGTTCCGTGGCGCCGGCTGGAACGTGATCAAGGTCATCTGGGGCCGGGAGTGGGACGAGCTGCTCGCGCGCGATACCGACGGCGTCCTGGTCGATCGCATGAACACGACCCTGGATGGCGAGTTCCAGAAGTACTCGGTATCCGACGGCGCCTACATTCGCGAGCACTTCTTCGGGCCCGACCCCCGCCTGCGACGGCTGGTCGAGAATCTGTCCGACGACCAGCTGACGAAGCTGCGGCGCGGCGGCCACGACTACCGCAAGGTGTACGCCGCGTACAAGGCGGCGACCGAGTACCAGGGTGCCCCGACCGTGATCCTGGCCAAGACGGTCAAGGGCTGGCTGCTGGGTTCGAGCGTCGAGGCCCGCAACATCACCCACCAGGCGAAGAAGCTGTCCGAGCAGGAGCTGCGGATGTTCCGCGACCGCCTGGAGCTGCCGATCCCCGACGCCAAGCTCAAGGATGCGCCGTTCTATCACCCCGGCCCGGACGCCGAGGAGATCCGCTACCTCGTCGAGCGACGCGCGGCGCTCGGCGGCCAGCTCCCGAGGCGCGTCGTCCGGTCCGAGCCCGTGCCATCGCCGAGACCCGAGGTGGACGCCGAGTTCGCGACCGGGAGCGCGACCCCGGTCAGCACGACGATGGTCTTCACCCGCCTGCTCCGGAACCTGATCCGGGACCCGGGCATCGGCAGGCGGGTCGTGCCGATCATCCCGGACGAGGCGCGCACGTTCGGCATGGATCCGCTGTTCAAGGAGGTCGGCATCTACGCGGCCCTCGGCCAGCGCTACACGCCGGTCGACTCGGAGCTCGTACTGAGCTACCGCGAGGCCGCCGACGGTCAGGTCCTGGAGGAGGGCATCACCGAGGCCGGGTCGATGGCCAGCTTCCAGGCCGCGGGCACCAGCTATGCGACCCACGGCCTGGCCACGGTCCCGTTCTACATCTTCTACTCGATGTTCGGCTTCCAGCGCACCGGCGACCAGGTGTGGGCGTTCGGCGACGTGCGCGGCCGCGGCTTCATGATGGGCGGCACGGCGGGCCGGACCACCCTCGCCGGCGAGGGCCTCCAGCACGACGACGGGCATAGCCACATCCTGGCCTCGACGATCCCGAACCTGCGTGCCTACGACCCGGCCTACGCCTACGAGCTGGCCGCGATCGTGCGCGAGGGCATCGAGCGCATGTACGTCCGCGGCGAGGACGTCTTCTACTACATCACGCTGTACAACGAGAACTACCCGCAGGCGCCGCGGCCCGAGGGCGCCGACGTCCCGGACGGGATCGTGCGCGGCCTATACCGGTTCCGCGAGGCCCCGACCCTGGCCAAGGGAGCGAGCCGGGCGCGACTGCTCGGCTCCGGGTCGATCCTCCAGCAGGTGCTCGCGGCGCAGGAGCTGCTGGCCGAGAAGTTCGGCGTGTCGGCGGAGGTGTACAGCGCTCCGTCCTTCCCGCTGCTGCGGCGCGAGGCACTCGAGATGGAGCGCTGGAACCGGCTGCATCCGGACCACGAGCCGCGCGTTCCGTACGTGAGCCGGGTGCTCGGGCCGGACGGCGGTCCGATCGTTGCCGCGACGGACTGGATGAAGGCACTGCCGCAGATGGTCGCGCCCTGGCTGCCCGGCAACTTCGTGGCCCTCGGAACCGACGGGTTCGGGCGGAGCGACACGCGCGAGGCGCTGCGCTCCTACTTCGAGATCGATCCGCCGAGCATCGCCGGGGCCACCCTGTCGGCACTGGCGCGCTGCGGCGACCTCGATCCGCGCAAGGCCGCGAAAGGGATTCGTGAGCTGGGCCTCGACCCCGAACGGGCCGATCCGCTCGAGACCTAGCCGGTCCGGAGCGTTCGCCGGAACCCGACCCAGGCCAGCACGAAGAGCGCCAGCCAGAGGGCCACGAGCGCACCGAGCTCCCACCATGCTGTCGTGGCGCCCCGGAGCATCAGGTCCTGGAGCAGGCGGACGCCGTGTGTGACCGGCAGCAGGTAGGCGAGGGCCTGCGCGAACGGCAGGAACTGGTCCACCGCAAGTACGAAGCCGCTGAAGAACACCGACGCCAGCAGGAGCAGCAGGGCGAGCTGCACGGCCTGGCGCTCGGAATCTGAGACCACGGCGATGAACAGGCCCATCGACAGTGATGCCGCCACGAGTGCGGCCAGGACCGCCGCGATGAGCGCCGGCGAGGCATACATCGGGATGTGGAGCAGCCCGACAAGCAGGCCGAGCGAGATTGCGCCAACTGCCGCCGTCAGGATCCCGTAGGCCAGGAACTTGCCGGCCAGGATCTCGAATGCGCTCACGGGCGCCACCCGGAACAGCTCGAGCCGGCCGGCGGTGCGCTCCCGGACCAGTGACAGCGCGACCAGCGAGATCGCCATGTGCTGCAGGATCAGGGCGAGCGCAGCCGGCCCGAAATAGGCCACGATCGACGGCTCGTCCGGGGCGAGGTTCTGGGCGTCGGCCGTGGTCGGCTCGGCGATGACGGCGGGCGGGATGTGCGAGGCCTGCTGGGCGCCGGCCGCGAGCGCGTACGTCTCGCCCTGCTGGGCGGCGCGTTCGATGACCTGGCGATTCACCTCGGTCGCGATCTGCTGGCCCACGAAGTTGGCGTACGAGGCCGCGATCGGGTCGATCAGGTTGTAGCGGACCACGATCTGGCTCTGCTGACCGGCCTTGAACCGAGCCGCGAAATCGTCGGGCGCGATCACCACCAGGTCAACCTTCTGGGCCCGGAGCTCGGCAGTTGCCGCGTCCGCGTCGCTGGTCACCCCGGTCAAGGTGATCCAGGCCGAGACCCGCGACTGGTATGCCGACGGGTCGGTCGGCAGCCCGGAGTTCGTCGGCACCACCAGCTCGGTCAGGAACGGCTTGCGCACGCCGGCGTAGCCGGTGCCGAACACGAGCAGGATGAGGAATGGTCCGAGCACGAGCGACACGAGCACGCCGGGTCGGCGGACGACCTCCACGATCTCCTTGCCGACGAACGCCAGCAGGCGGGTCAGGACGGCGAAGACGATCATGCCTGCGCCTCGGCCTGCCGGCGGGTCGACTGGCCGGCCGCCTCGCGGGCGCGCTCGTCGGCCTCGACGAGCGCCGCGAAGACCTCGTCGAACGACAGGCGCGCCTCGCGGGCCGATTCGACCGATCGGCCGGTCGCCGACACGGCCTCGATCACGGCCGGCGTCGCCAGGCCGGCGTCGTCGACGGTGAGCCGGACCGCGTTCGGGCCGATCGTCCGGATCGCGGTCACGCCCTCGACGCCCTGGAAGACGCCGGCATCGATCGGCCCGTCGGTGACGACCTCGACGAGGTCGCCGCCGGCCGCGCGGCGACGCAGCTCGTCGGGCGGCGCAAGCTCCAGCAGGCGGCCGCGTGAGATGAGCGCGACGGCGTCGCACTCCTCGGCCTCGTTGACGTACTGGGTCGTGACCAGAAGAGTCCGTCCGGAGTCCCGTAGCCGATGGAGCTCCTCCCAGATCGATGCCCGCAGGAGGGGATCGAGGCCGGCGGTCGGCTCGTCCAGGAACAGCAGGGCCGGATCGTGGACGAGCGCGCAGGCGAGCTCGAGCCGGCGCTGCATGCCACCCGACAGCTTGCCCGCCCGCCGAGCGCGGGCGCCCCACAGGTCGACCGTCCGGAGCACGCTCGGCACGCGTCGCCGGCGGGCGAACCACCCGAGCCCGTACAGGCTGGCCACGAAGTCGACGTTCTCGCGGGTGGAGAGATCCGGATAGTGCGCGAACGCCTGTGGCATGTAGCCGATTCGACGCCGGTAGCCGGCCGGGAAGTGGCCCGGATCACGGCCCAGGACATGAACTGCGCCCGAGGTCGGCAGCAGCCCGCCGGTGAGCATCCGGATCGTCGTGGTCTTGCCCGATCCGCTCGGCCCGATGACTCCGAGGATCACACCGGGCGGGACCATGAGCGAGACGTCCTCCACGGCGATCACGTCGTCGAACAGCTTGGACACGTGCTCGAGGACGACCGCCGGCTCCACGGGCGATGTTCGGCGCGCGTTCGGTTGGACGGCCGGAGCTGCACGCCGGGTTGGCTCGGCCGTCGGCGCCGGGTCGCGGATCGGGGTTGGCTGGGCCCCCTCGGGCCCGACCGTCGGGCTGGTCACGCGCCCTCCGTTGGCGGGGCGCAGGGAGCATTCGATCCCGGTGCGCCACCGGAGGCTACCGGGGATCGGCTTGCGCCCGGGCCGGCTCGCCGGTCGACGCGCGCTACGCCGACATGACGAAATCACGGCGCGCCCGCTCGGTCATCGCTGCAACAGGATCGCGACGCTCGCGGGCCGCCGACGAAGGGCCGCGTGTCGAGCCCCCCGGTACCGTCGAGACGATGGCACGCGACGTCAGCCCACGCGACACGACCGCGCCGGACTCCCTGGCCGACGCGCGGACGGCCGGCCTGCGGTACTGGTCCGACGATCGGCCCGCCATCGAGCGCCGGCGCAGTGGCCGCGGCTTCCGATACCTGGATCCCGACGGCCGGACGATCCGGGCGCCCGAGGTCCTCGAGCGTATCCGCCGCCTGGCGATCCCGCCCGCCTGGACCAGCGTTCGCATCTGCCCCGATCCCGCGGGCCACCTGCAGGCTACCGGGCGCGATGCCCGTGGTCGCAAGCAGTATCGGTATCACGCAGCGTTCCGGTCCCACCGAGAAGCGGCCAAGTTCGATCGGCTGGCGGCGTTCGGGCGGGCGTTGCCGGAGCTTCGGGCCCGAGTCGAGGCGGACCTCGAACGGGTCGGCCTGCCGCGGGAAAAGGTGCTGGCCGGGATCGTCCGATTGCTCGAGCTCACCCTGGTCCGGGTCGGCAACGAGGAATACGCGCGCCTCAACCGGTCGTTCGGATTGACCACGCTGCGCGGCCGCCATGCCACGGTGCGGGGCGGTTCGGTCCGATTCCGCTTCGGCGGCAAGGGCGGAAAGACACACGAGGTCGGGCTGCGGAACCGGCGATTGGCTCGCCTGGTCGCGCGCTGCCAGGATCTACCGGGGCAGCACCTGTTCCAGTATCTCGACGACGAGGGGGAGCCGCACGCGATCTCGTCCGAGGACGTGAACGAATACCTGCGCGATGCCTCGGGCATCGACGTCACGGCCAAGACGTTCCGGACCTGGGCAGCGACGGTCCTCGCCTTTCGCGAGCTGGCCTCGGGTGCGGCCGGATCTCAGGCGGAGTCGGGGGCCGGATCGCGGGCCGGGACGACGGCTGGATCACGGGCCGGATCGCAACCCGGAACGCGCCGCGGGTCGCGCACCGGGGCGCGCCAGGAGCCCCGTGGCTCGCGAGCGTCAAATCCGGTTACGGCCGCGATGCGGGACGTCGCCGAGCAGCTCGGCAACACGCCCGCCGTCGCTCGGCGTAGCTACGTCCATCCGGCCGTCGTCGATGCATACCTCGATGGCGCGATCGGTCGGGCGTTCGCCAGGACGGGGCAGGGACCATGCCATGTCACCGGTCAGGCGGGTGGTTCCGTCGCGGCGGGACTCGCTCTCGGTCTGCCGACGGAGGCCGAGGAGGCCGTCGTCGCCGCGCTGGAGAAGTACT